>Ga0209533_1000663_pt1 | contig 32474 bp, 29 predicted proteins | sample COG_04_FD_184748 | JGI IMG/M metagenome (GOLD analysis project Ga0209533, IMG submission 184748) | Pelagic Microbial community sample from North Sea - COGITO 998_met_04 (SPAdes) (version 2) | ecosystem: Environmental > Aquatic > Marine > Neritic zone/Coastal water | place: Helgoland, sampling...
GAAATTCCAGAACAAGAATACTTTGACCACGGAACTTTATTAGTTGCTTTTGTTAGAGCTGGTGTTGAATTAGCTTTTGAAGCAATGACAGATTCTGGCATTATTGATGCTTCTGCATACTACGAATCTTTACACGAAACGCCATTAATTGCAAATACCATAGCAAGAATGAAATTAGCTGAAATGAATCGTGTTATTTCTGATACGGCAGAGTATGGTTGTTATTTATTTGATCACGCTTGTAAACCGTTGCTAACAGATTTTATGAAGACTGTAAAAACGGATATTATTGGTAAATCGTTCAGTTCAGAGAACGGTGTTGATAATCAAGAATTAATTAGAATTAATGCGATTATTAGAAATCACCCCGTAGAAATAGTAGGAGCAAAATTAAGAGCTTCTATGACCGCAATGAAAGTTATAAAAACCGACGCCTAAAACCAATGTCTGAAACTCCCTATTTTCCAACAATCGAAGCTGTTGAAGCTGCGGCAAAAAACCTCGAAGGTGTAGCGTACATTACGCCTTTGACGGAGAACGGGCAGTATTCATCAAAGTATGATTGTAACATAAGTTTTAAGCGGGAAGATTTACAGGTAGTTCGGTCGTATAAAATTAGAGGTGCATACAACAAAATGTCATCGTTAACTTCGGAAGAGGCGGCTAATGGTGTCGTTTGTGCGAGTGCTGGAAATCATTCTCAAGGGGTTGCACTATCTTGTAAACTATTAAAAATACAAGGCACTATTTTTATGCCAACCACCACGCCCAAACAAAAAATTGAGCGTGCAAAAATGTTTGGCGATCACTACGTAAAAATCATATTGATTGGGGACAGTTTTGACGACGCCTATAATGCGGCGATGAAAGATTGTACAGAACGACAAAAAACGTTTATACACCCTTTTAATGACGAAAAAGTTATAGAGGGACAAGCCACATTAGGTTTGGAGTTGATTCACCAATCTACTGCTCCAATTGATTATATCTTTGTCGCAGTTGGAGGGGGTGGGCTAGCTTCAGGAATGTCTACGGTTTTTAAACATTTTTCTCCTAATACCAAGATTATTGGTGTTGAACCAGAAGGTGCGCCATCAATGAAATCGGCATTTCAAAATGGAGCAGTGGTTCAATTAGACCAAATTGATAATTTTGTAGATGGCGCTGCGGTTAAGCGTGTTGGCGACAAGAATTTTGCAATTTGCAAGCAAAACTTGCATGATATGATCACCATTCATGAAGGTAGCGCATGCCAAGCCATACTCGATTTATACAATAAAGAGGCTATTATTGCTGAGCCTGCAGGCGCTTTGAGTGTAGCTGCTTTAGAGACCTATAGAGATGAAATCAAAGGCAAAAACGTCGTGTGTATAATCAGTGGTGGTAATAATGATATTACGAGAACTGCTGAAATTAAAGAACGCGCATTACTATTCTCAAAATTAAAGCACTATTTTATCATCAACTTTCCTCAACGTGCAGGAGCTTTGCGAGAATTTGTAGTTGATATTTTAGGGCCTAACGACGACATTACACACTTTGAGTATACCAAAAAAGTAAATAGAGAAAATGATGTGGCAGTGGTAGGAATTGAGCTGAAGTCACCTGACGATTTAGAGCCCCTAATTGCAAACATTAAACGTCATAATTTTTATGGAGATTATCTAAACGAAAAACCCGATTTATTTCAGTTTTTAGTTTAGATAAATTCCCATAATGTAATCCAAATCTAGATCTTCGAATAGTCTTTCACTTCAGAAACTCTTAGTGTATTAACCATTCCTTTTTCCTTCATTGGCATAGCAGCCAAACTGATCACCATGTCTCCAGTTTCAACATACTGTTTATCAAAAGCAATCTTGTTCACATCGTTAATCGTTTGGTCAGTAGACGCAAATTGATCATAATGAAATGCACGTACACCCCAAAGCAAGTTCAGCTGAGGAATAATCCGTTTGTTAGATGAAAATACAAGAATATGAGCGTCAGGACGCCAAGCTGAAATTTGAAAAGCAGTATATCCACTATTGGTCAAGGTCGAAATTGCACGTGCATGGATTTCGTTGGCCATATTTGCAGCATGGTAACAAATCGATTTTGTGATGTAACGCTTTGTACGAATATGTGGTGGGTTTTGAGGTACATTTATTAAATCTGAATTTTCTACGGTTTTGATAATATCAGACATTTTTTTAATCACTTGAACAGGATATTGCCCTACTGAAGTTTCTCCAGAAAGCATTACTGCATCTGCACCATCCATAACGGAGTTGGCAACATCATTGACTTCTGCACGTGTTGGTGTTAGACTGTCAATCATAGACTCCATCATTTGAGTCGCAATAATTACTGGAATACGTGCTTGTTTTGCCTTTAACACCAATTCCTTTTGGATTAATGGAACCTGATGTGCAGGAACTTCAACACCAAGATCTCCTCTGGCAACCATCAGTCCGTCACAATAGGCAACAATTTTATCTATGTTTTCTACCGCTTCAGGTTTTTCAATCTTAGCAATAATTGGAATTTTATATGAACTGTGTTTCGAAATGAGCGCTTCTAACTCCATCAAATCTTCGGGATGTCTTACAAAAGAAAGTGCCATCCAATCCACTTCTTGAGAAATAGCAAATACAGCATCTTCTTTATCTTTTTCGGTAAGCGCAGGTTGAGAAATATCTGTATTTGGAAGGTTAACCCCTTTTTTAGATTTTAAAGGTCCACCCTGAATTACTCGGGCTTTAACCTCATCTTTTTGGTTTGTTGAAATTACTTCAAAAAGCAATTTTCCGTCATCCAATAAAATACTTTCGCCTGGCTTAGCATCTAATGGGAAACGCTTATAGGTCATATAAACACGCTCTTTGGTCCCTTCAAAACGCTCGCCAGTGGCAAAGATAATTTCGTCACCAGGATTTACAACAACATCATCTTTCATTACACCAACCCGTAGTTTTGGGCCTTGTAAATCGGCTAATATTGCAGCATTAAATCCGTATTCTTCATTAATCTCACGAATGTATTTGATACGCACTTTGACGTCTTCATAATCTGCATGTGAAAAGTTAATTCTAAATACATTTACACCTGTTTGAACCATTTTTAGGAGCATTTCCTTCGAATTTATTGCGGGTCCAAGTGTGGCAACTATCTTTGTTTTTTTTCTTCTGTGTGACATTAATTAAATATTAAATGTTCTTTTGATTTAAGTTGTAAAACATCCACACTATAAGCAGTGGAAATTTTTGATATATTTTGAATCCTATTCAAGATCTCTTTTTCATTTATAACGCGACCTCCACTATTGATTTTTAAAAAATAATCAACCGATGAATGGTCAGTTAATAAGGAGTGTATACTCCAGGTCTTATCATTACTTTCTGCAAACAATCCCAATGAAATTGGAGCTTCTGTTTCTACCAAACAATTGTTTTTAATAAGATGCCATGCTGTTTGCAAATGCGTGTCGTTCCATTCAAAAACAGAAAACGAAGCTTTGGAGTTGGTAAAATCCAAATCTTCTTTAGTACGCACCAATCTTGTGGCGATATTTTGATTTAAAAAGTATGCTAGCCTATAATCTTCAATATCGCAATGGATAGCTATAAGCGTGTAATCATCATCTTCAAAATCATCAACAAGGAGCTTGTGTACTGGCATGTGTCTTAGTAAAGATTGTGTAAATATAAGATATTAACACAATATTTGACTTCGGATTTGCAGTTCTTAAAGTTAAATTATTACGAAAACGTTGTAGTCTTGCAGAGATTAATTGATCAGGATGTTGTGTTTATTTTGTCTTGTAAGACAAAATAAGCGCGCTTGGAGACTTTTTCTTCTACTTTCTTTTTTGAAGTTTCACGTGCTTTGGCAATTATTTTCCCGTCGATCAGTAGTTTTACAGAGAAGTGCTTGTGTGCATCTTGACCTAAATCTTGCTGACTTTCGTAATTAAAAATCTTCTTTTCTTTTTGACACCACTCAATAATTAGGCTTTTGTAGCTTATCACTTTGCCTTCTAAAGCTTCAATATCAACATGAGGCGTAATGACCCTTTTGTAAATAAATTTCTCACAGGCAACGTATCCTTTATCTAAAAACACAGCTCCAATTAAGGCTTCTAATAAATTTCCGTGAATGTTATCTCCAAATTGAGATACTGGAATTTTTGTACGCATCAAAGAGGAAATCCCTAGTGATTTTCCAATTTCGTTAAGGTGATCTCTACTTACAATTTTAGAACGCATTTTTGTCAAATAACCTTCGTCGGCTTTCTGTACTTTTTCGAATAAATAATGCGCTATTACTGCGCTTAATATGGCATCACCCACATATTCTAGGCGCTCATAGCTAATAGGGTTCCCTTGCGAATCTCTTTGATTTGTTGAGCCATGCGTAAAGGCTTTCGTGTAGTAATATAATTTTTTTGGGGTGTATCCAACGATTCGCTTTATTAAAACCTTAAGCTCATTTTCTTTGGAAACTTTGGGGTTAAATATGTTGCGAAGAGAAGTCAATAGATTTTCAATCTAATTTTTTGAAAACAACACAGGCATTATGACCACCAAAACCAAATGTATTACTCATAGCAATTTTTACATCTCGTTTTTGAGCTTTGTTTAGGGTAAGGTTTAATTCTGGATCAATGTTTTCGTCTGGAGTCACATGGTTGATTGTTGGAGGTACAATGCCATGCTCTATTGATAAAATAGCGGCAATAGCTTCAATGGCTCCAGCGGCACCCAGTAAGTGTCCAGTCATGGATTTCGTGGAATTAATATTTATGTTTTTGGCATGTGCTCCAAAAACTTCAGAAATCGCTTTTAATTCTGCAACATCTCCAAGTGGTGTAGATGTACCATGTGTATTGATCGCGTCAACATCTTCAGGCTTAATCCCTGCATTTTCTAAGCAGTTTTTCATGACTGCTATCACACCAATTCCATCCGGATGCGGTGCGGTCATGTGATAAGCGTCTGACGATAGTCCACCTCCAATAAGTTCTGCATAGATTTTAGCGCCTCTTGCTTTGGCGTGTTCGTAGTCTTCTAAAACGAGAGCTCCCGCTCCTTCACCTAAAACGAAACCGTCCCTTGTAGCATCAAAAGGTCTTGAGGCTGTTTCTGGGCTTTCATTTCGTGTTGAAAGTGCATGCATAGCATTGAATCCACCCATTCCAGATTGGTTTACTGTGGCTTCACTACCTCCTGTTACAATAACGTCACAATGTCCAAGACGAATTAGATTTAAAGCGTCAAAAATGGCATTTGCAGAAGAAGCACAGGCTGATACAGTGGTGTAGTTTGGCCCCATAAACCCATGTTTGATAGAAATATTGCCAGGGGCAATATCCGCAATCATTTTAGGAATAAAAAAGGGGTTAAATCGTGGAGTTCCATTACCGTTGGCAAAGTTCATAACCTCATTTTGAAAGGTTTCTATGCCGCCAATTCCAGCACCCCAAATTACGCCAACTCTAAACTTGTTTAAGGCATCTAAATCTAGTTTGGCATCTATGATGGCTTCGTCAGAAGCCACCATAGCATATTGCGCAAACCGATCCATTTTACGGGCTTCTTTACGGTCAAAGAAGTCCGATGCATTGAAATTTTTTAGTTCACAAGCAAATTTTGTTTTGAAATGTTCAGTGTCAAAATACGTTACAGGCGCACAACCACTTTTACCACTTATTAGGGCATCCCAATATGCGTCAATGTTATTGCCTATGGGGGTTAATGCCCCAAGACCCGTTACTACAACTCGCTTTAGTTCCATAAAAAATTAAAAGGTATTATTTTGCAGCTTCAATATATGAAACAGCCTGACCTACAGTAGCAATGTTCTCTGCTTGGTCGTCTGGGATTTGAATGTCGAATTCTTTTTCAAATTCCATTATAAGCTCTACAGTATCTAGCGAATCTGCGCCTAGGTCGTTTGTGAAGCTAGCTTCTGTTACTACCTCGTTTTCATCAACGCCCAATTTGTCTACGATAATCGCTTTTACTCTTGATGCAATGTCTGACATAATCTTTAATTTTAAGTTTTAATTAGGATGCAAAAATAAAAAACTTTACATTAAAAAACCCAATTACTTTAAAAATGTGTACTTATTTGTGTGGAAATCGATGAAGTCTTGGGGTTTTACTTCTCATTGTGAATTCTTTTTCTTTTTTTTGTTAACGAATTTCAACTCTAAACCCTTTTAATGAAACGAATTGCCATTTTTGCGTCTGGATCCGGTACTAATGCAGAAAATATTATTACATATTTTCAAGAAAATAAGAAGGCAGAGGTCGTTCTTGTCCTCTCAAATAATCCAAATGCACTTGTTTTAGATCGTGCAAAAGCCCTAAATGTTAACACCTTGGTGTTTAGTAAAGCACAATTGAATGACCCTAAATGGGCGGCTGTCAATTTAGTTGAACTCGATTTGGATCTAATTGTTCTAGCAGGGTTTTTATGGAAGTTTCCAGAACATTTATTAGAAATCGCACAAAATAAAGTCGTAAATGTTCATCCCGCATTATTGCCAAAATATGGTGGAAAAGGCATGTATGGCATGCATGTCCACAAGGCTATAGTTGACAATAAAGAACAAGAATCCGGAATTACAATTCATTTTGTAAATGAACACTACGACGAAGGTGCTGTTGTTTTTCAAGCCAAATGCAGGATTAATACCACTGACACTCCTAGCGATGTCGCCGCAAAAATCCATCAGTTGGAAATGAAACACTTTCCAGAAGTTATTCAACAGATACTTTCAGATCATGGCTAAACCCAAAAAAAAATATTACACCGTTTGGAAAGGACACCACACAGGAGTCTTTGACACCTGGAACGATTGTAAGGCTCAAATCATAAATTTTGAGGGTGCGCAATACAAATCGTTTCCAACATTTGAATCTGCAAAAACGGCATATAAAGGACACTACAAAGACTATGTTGGTAAGGCCAAAAAATTTACAACAGGTTTGTCTGAAGCGCGCTTAAAGCTAATAGGTCAACCAAACTACAATTCTATCGCAGTGGATGCTGCTTCTAGTGGAAACCCTGGAAAAATGGAATATAGAGGGGTAGACACACAGTCTCAACAACAGCTATTTCATAAAGGGCCTTTTGAACAAGGAACAAATAATATTGGTGAGTTTTTGGCACTTGTACATGGCCTAGCACTTTTGAAACAAAAAAAAAGCAAACGAATTATTTATACCGATTCACGAACTGCTATGAGTTGGGTTAAAAAAAAACAGTGCAATACCAAATTAGAACGCACGACCACCAATGCCGCCTTATTTTTGCTTGTAGATCGTGCTGTAGCATGGTTAAAAAATAACACATACACCACCACAATAGTGAAGTGGGAAACTAAGGCGTGGGGCGAAATACCCGCTGATTTTGGACGTAAATAAAATAAGTTATTACAGTAAGATTTAATGTTTTATAAAGCCTAAAAAATACGTAACTTTGCTCTTTAATTTTATACTATTCTATGAGTAAACTGGTGATTGTTGGCACAGTTGCATTTGATGCAGTTGAAACCCCTTTCGGAAAAACAGATAAGATTCTTGGTGGATCTGCATCTTATATAGGGCTTTCTGCCTCACAATTTGAAGTCGATAGCGCCATTGTTTCTGTAGTTGGTGGAGATTTTCCTCAAAACTATTTAGATCTTTTTTTAAATAGAGGTATTGACATTTCAAGTATTGAAATGATTAAGGAAGGAAAAACATTTTTCTGGAGTGGACGCTACCACAACGACATGAACACTCGAGACACGTTGGCAACAGAGCTTAATGTGTTAGAAAATTTTCAACCGATAGTTCCTGAATCTTACAAAGATGCAAAGGTTTTGGTTTTAGGAAACCTACATCCCATTGTTCAATCTAGTGTTTTGGATCAAATGGATGATGCGTCGACATTGGTTATTTTGGACACCATGAACTTTTGGATGGATCATGCGCTTGATGCACTTTTGGAAGTCATTAAACGTGTAGATGTTATTACCATCAATGATGAAGAAGCACGACAGTTAACAGGAGAATACTCATTGGTAGCAGCAGCAAAAAAAATCCATGAAATGGGACCTGAATATGTGGTTATTAAAAAAGGAGAACATGGCGCATTATTATTTAATAATGCGAATATCTTTTTTGCACCAGCATTGCCATTAGAATCTGTTTTTGACCCCACAGGAGCAGGGGATACTTTTGCAGGAGGGTTTGCAGGGTTTTTAGCGCAGACCGAAAACATATCCTTTGAAAACATGAAAAATGCGGTTATATATGGATCAACACTTGCATCATTTTGTGTAGAAAAATTTGGCACCGAACGCTTAGAGTCTTTACAGTCAGACGAGATACATACACGTCTCAAAGCTTTTAAGGATCTGACACGATTTGAAATAGAATTAACATCATAACGAAACGTGCCAAATTTGGCGCGTTTCGTTATTATATAATATATCAATTAGTTAATAAGACACTAAAATGAGTGATGCTATAAAACACGAATGCGGAATTGCACACATTAGACTTTTAAAACCATTAGACTTTTATAAAAAGAAGTACGGAACGGCTTTTTATGGCATCAATAAGATGTACCTTATTATGGAGAAACAGCACAACCGTGGTCAGGATGGTGCAGGGTTTGCCAGTATAAAATTAGATATGCAACCTGGAGAACGCTACATAAGTCGTGTACGGTCAATAGCTCAGCAACCGATTCAAGATATCTTTGCACAGATCAATAATCGAATTAATAACGTTTTGGCTGAGCACCCAGAAATTGCAAATGATGTGGAGGCTCAAAAAAAACTAGCGCCGTATTTAGGAGAAGTGATGTTGGGACATGTGCGTTATGGGACATTTGGAGAAAATAGTGTTGAAAGTGTACATCCCTTTTTAAGACAAAATAACTGGATGCATCGGAATGTGATTTTGGCAGGGAACTTTAATATGACTAATGTTAAGAGTTTGTTTAAAAACCTTGTTAAGATTGGGCAGCACCCTAAGGAGTATACAGACACCATTACGATTATGGAAAAAATCGGACATTTCTTAGATGATGCCGTTTCAAAACTCTACAAAAAACTCAAAAAAGAAGGGTATAATAAAATGGAATGTTCGCCATTAATTGCAGAACGTTTAAACCTCAAAAAAATATTAACTAAAGCAGCTAAAAACTGGGATGGTGGTTATGCTATGGCTGGACTTTTGGGTCATGGCGATTCTTTTGTATTGAGAGACCCCTCAGGCATACGACCAGCCTATTACTACATGGATGATGAGGTTGTGGTTGTAGCTTCTGAGCGTCCTGTGATTCAAACGGTTTTTAATGTCAAGTATGACCAAGTTCACGAATTGCCTCCGGGAGCTGCTATTATTACTAAAAAATCTGGAGAAACGTCTATCGATCAAATTCTTGAACCCTTGGAGCGTTTAGCGTGTTCATTTGAACGTATTTATTTTTCTAGAGGGAGTGATGCCGAAATTTATCAAGAACGTAAATTACTAGGAAAATTAATTGTTCCTGAAGTATTGAAGCAGGTTGATCATGACATTAAAAACACGGTATTTTCATATATTCCTAATACTGCCGAAACCTCATTTTTTGGAATGATTGAGAACGTTGAAGAATATTTAAATAAAAAGAAAACAGAACAAATATTAAAAGGGACACGATCACTTTCTGCTGAAAAAGTCACTCAGATTCTTTCGGAACACACACGAATCGAAAAAATTGCCATTAAAGACGTCAAGCTTAGAACGTTTATTACCGAAGACAGTAGTCGTGACGATTTGGTGGCTCATGTATATGATGTGACCTATGGCGTAATTAAGCCAGAAGACAACCTTGTAATTATAGACGATAGTATCGTTCGAGGAACAACGTTAAAGAAAAGTATTCTTAAAATGATGGACCGACTGGCACCCAAACGTATCGTTGTGGTGTCTTCAGCACCGCAAATTAGGTATCCAGATTGTTATGGAATTGACATGGCTAATCTCGAGGGTTTGGTTGCTTTTCGAGCTGCGTTGGCGTTGTTAAAAGACACAAACACATACCATGTCATTGAAGAGATTTATGCACGATGCAAGGCACAAGAAAACTTAAAAGATGCGGAGGTTCAGAATTTTGTAAAAGAAGTTTATGCGCCCTTTACTCCGGAACAAGTGTCGGACAAAATAGCTGAGCTTTTGAGTGAAGATGATATTAATGCCGAAGTCAAAATTATTTTCCAATCTATAGAAAACTTGCATAAGGCGTGTCCAAAAAACTTAGGAGACTGGTATTTCACAGGAAACTATCCAACTCCAGGCGGAAATCGCGTAGTCAATAGAGCGTTTATAAACTTTTTTGAAGGCAATAGTGAAAGAGCATACTAAACGAAAGTGCACTTTATCTAATAAAAACGCACTTCATCTAAAATAAAAATCTACTATGTATTAAACTTATATATTTGACTCACCATAACATAAGTAGGTTAAGTTCATGGTAGATTTGGGGCAAAAAAGGTGAACGCAAGTTCACCTTTTTTATATTATAACGTTTTGTAAAGTTTATTTCGCAGCTGTAAAACGGTTTTCAACTTCTTTCCAATTAATCACATTAAAGAATGCTTCAATATAATCTGGACGACGGTTTTGGTAGTTTAAGTAATAGGCATGTTCCCAAACGTCTAATCCTAAAATTGGAGTACCGCCACAGGATACACCAGGCATTAATGGGTTGTCTTGATTTGGTGTAGAACACACTTCTACTTTTCCGCCTTTATGAACACATAGCCAAGCCCATCCAGACCCAAACTGAGTTGCTGCAGCCTTACTGAAAGCGGTTTTAAAATCTTCAAAAGTTTCATAAGCAGCAAGAATAGCGGCTTTAAGCTCTCCGGAAAGGGCTTCTTTTCCTTCAGGATTCATCACATTCCAAAACAGTGAATGGTTATAAAATCCACCGCCGTTATTTCGGACAGCCTTATTGGACATGTCTAAGTTTCCAAGAATTGTTTCAATAGACTTGTTTTCTAAATCCGTTCCTGCAATTGCAGCATTTAGATTGTTTGTATACCCATTATGATGTTTAGAATGGTGGATTTCCATTGTTCGTGCATCAATATTAGGTTCTAGTGCGTCGTAAGCATAATTTAATTTTGGTAATTCAAAAGCCATAAGAATTTGTTTTAAGTGTTTAAATATTTATTTCAAATTTACGATATTCAAATAAAATTTACGAGGATATATAATTAAGATTGTTTATTTTGGTATAAATTTTATTTAGTGAGCGCTTCAACATTCAACATTTACAATGCTTCTGCTGGTAGTGGTAAAACATTCACATTAGTAAAAGACTATTTAAAAATAGTTTTAACCTCTAAAAAATTCTTGCCACATCGTCATGTTTTAGCAATCACGTTTACCAATAAGGCTGTCGACGAAATGAAAACGCGAATTGTAGATGCGTTAATGATATTTGCCTCTCCGTCCGTTTTAAGCCAATCCGACCCTTTATTTGATCAAGTTGTAAAAGAATTGGGGGCTTCGCCAAAAGACATTCATCTTAAATCCAAAAAACTACTAAGAAAACTACTGCATAATTATGCCGCTTTTGACATCTCTACCATTGATAAGTTTACTCAAAAGCTGATTCGAACATTCGCATTTGACCTAAAACTTCCTATGAATTTTGAAGTTGAACTGGATACAGATCATTTACTACAAAAAGCGGTTAGCCGATTATTATCTAAAGCAGGAAAAAATAAAGCACTCACCAAAGTGTTGGTGGAATATGCGGTTGAAAAAGCAGACGATGATAAAAGTTGGAATATTGCCTTAGACTTAGTCAAAACCGCCAAGCTATTAACTAGCGAAACAGATGCACCGTTTTTAAAAGCGCTTTCACAACGGTCATTACAAGATTTTCAAGTATTGAAATCAACCTTAGTAAAAGAAATCAAAGAAATTGAAGGCCAAATCACGACGCTATCTACCCAAGTTTTAGAATTAATTACGTCGAGTGGTGTTGAGTTTTCAGATTTTACACGAGCTTCCTTACCAAACCATTTTAAGGCCTTGGCTTCTAATAAATTTGATATTAAATATGATGCCGTATGGCAACAATCTATAGAGACCACCTCGTTATACCCTAAAAAGGCGCTGCCGCATATTGCTGCTGCAATTGATACGCTTCGCCCTCTACTTGTGGACGCTTTTCACAAAACCAAACAAGATGTGTATCGAATACGGTATTTAAAAAATATTCGAAAAAACACCACGCCGCTGTCTGTTTTAAATCTAATTCATCAGGAATTACAAACGATTAAAGACGAAGATAATCTCTTGATGATATCTGAATTTAATACGATTATAAGTCAGCAAATAAAAGATCAACCAGCACCTTTTATTTATGAGCGAATTGGCGAACAGTTTAATCATTTTTTTATTGATGAATTTCAAGATACTTCAGAGCTGCAATGGGAAAATCTTGTGCCACTATTAACCAATACCTTGGCCGAGGAAAACGGAAGTGTTATGTTGGTTGGCGATGCCAAACAGGCAATTTACCGCTGGAGGGGTGGAAAGGCCGAACAGTTTATTAATTTATACAACAATACGACTTCATTTCCTTTTGAGGCTGACCTTTCTCATCTACCAACAAATTATAGAAGTTGTAGAAAAATTGTTGAATTTAACAATGATTTTTTTAAGCATTTATCCACGGTTACGTTTTCAAACGACACTTACAAGTCTTTGTATCAATCCCCGTCACAACTAGAGTTTAACACCAAAACGGGTTATGTAAACATTTCATTTTTAGAGTTTGATAAAGGGGACGACAAACCGCTTTTGTACGCACAAAAAGTTTTAAAAATCATCACTTCTTATTTGGCGTCAAACTCAGATGCCGCACTAAAAGATATTTGTGTTCTTGTTCGAAAACGAAAAGATGGAGTTGCTGTGGCAAAGGTATTAAGCGAGTTTGATATTGATATTGTGTCAAGCGAGACGCTTTTAGTCGCTCAATCTCCCGAAGTACAATGTATTATTAGTGTATTAGAGTATCTGCATGAGCCGTCAAATATGCAGGCAAAACTAGAGGTTATAAATTATATTGCATCTCATAATAATGTAGGGGATTCCCATTTGTTTCGTTTAAATTGTATTTCATTAGATCGAACCGCATTTTTTAAAGCCATTCAATCTTTTGGGTTGAATTTCTCCCCTGACACGGCCTTGCAATTATCGATTTATGAATCTGTAGAGTATATTATTAGCAGCTTTCAACTCACAAAAACGTCAAACGCATACATTCAGTTTTTCCTAGATTTTGTAACTGAATTCATGCAAAAGTCAAGCTCAAGTATTCGTCAATTTATAGCGTATTATACCTTAAAAAAAGACACCCTAAGTGTGGTGACTCCAAAAGGTATAAATGCGGTTCAAATTATGACTGTTCATAAATCTAAAGGATTAGAATTTCCAGTCGTTATTTTCCCTTTTGCAGAGTTAGATATCTATAGAGAATTGGAGCCAAAAGAATGGATGTCGCTGGAAGGTTCTTATGCTCCTTTTTCACATTTTTTATTAAATTACAACAAAGATTTTGAAGCTTTTGGAGCGGAGGGCGCGTCAATTTTTAAAGCACATCAATCAAAGTTAGAACTCGACAATGTCAATCTCTTGTACGTCGCACTTACGCGTGCAGTTGAGCAGTTATATATTGTAGGAAATGCAGCGCTTTCTACCAAAGGAGAAGAAAATATTAAAACATACTCAGGACTTTTGATAAACTATCTTAAATCTTCAGGAAAATGGGAAGATTCAACTTTGGAGTATGAATTTGGGTCGTTTGAAAAAATTGACAGCCTAAAACTTGCGAAGTACCCAACGGAGTTTCAACGAGAATTCATATCGACACCCAAGGAACACCTTAACGTATCAATGGCTACAAGTGCAGGGTATTTGTGGGACACCACACAAAAAGAGGCTCTGGAGAAAGGAAATTTGATCCATCTATTAATGTCAAAAATCTACACTAAAGCGGATATTTCTACGACACTTAATGGTTTTTTTAAGGCGGGCGTGATTTCGTCAACTCAAAGTCACGAGCTTTTAGGTACCCTAGAAGCGATTGTTAGTCACCCCTTATTAGTACCATATTACAGCTCAGATGTAAAAGTTTATAACGAAAAAGAAATTATGACTTCTGGAGGTAAAATAATTATTCCAGATCGATTGGTCCTTTTTAGCGATTTAACGGCAGTAATTATTGATTATAAAACTGGAGATCCCTACAGTAAGTATGAAAAACAATTAAACACGTATTCAGAAATTATTCAAGACATGGGGTATAAGGTCATAAAAAGAATATTAGTATATATTAATTCTGGGCTACAGGTTGTGGAGTGCTAGTTTTCAGGGGTTTATAAAAAAAAAGAGTTAAAAACAGAGTAAAAATGGTATTATTTAGTACTATTTTTATGAAATAATTATATTTTTAATATATAAAGTTTGTTTTGTAAGATTAACATCTTATTTTTGCGCATATAATACAAATTAACATAAAATTATCAAACATGAAAAATCTTAACAGATTAATTCTAACAACATTACTAGTTGTAGCAATTGGGAATGTAAATGCACAAGATGAAAACAACCCATGGCAACTTACAATTGGTTTAAATGCTGTAGATGTATTTCCAGTAGGAGAAGATGCTCCTCAAGGGGATCTTTTTCAAGAGTTTTACAATGTAGAAGACCACTGGAGTATTCTCCCATCAATATCTACAATTTCATTGCAGAAATATATTGATGACGATTTCTCTTTTGGAGTTGCGGGTTCTATCAATAGACTTGACAAATGGGGACAAACAACAGATGGGACACCAGTTTCAGTAGATAACTTAATGTACTACGGAGTTGATGGAATTATAAAATATAGTCTTTCTAGCCTATTGAGAACAAGCAAAATTGAGCCATTTATTGGTGCTGGAGGTGGGTATACTTGGATTGAAGAAGGTGCTTATAACACGTTTTCTTCAGCGAGTTCTAGCAAAGATCTAGTAGGTTCTGGAACTTTAAACGGAACTGTTGGTGTAGCGTATTGGTTTTCTGATAACATTGGCTTAACAGCACAATCAACATACAAGCATTCTTTTAAAACTTATTTAACGCAACATTTCCAACACTCTGTAGGCGTATCTTTCAAATTCGGAGGAACTGATACAGATGGAGATGGTATATATGACAAAAATGATCTTTGTCCTGACGTAGCTGGTTTAGAAGAATTCAATGGTTGTCCAGACACAGACGGAGATGGCATTGAAGATTCAAAAGACTCATGTCCTGAATTAGCTGGATTAGCAGAATTCAACGGTTGTCCTGATACTGACGGAGATGGTGTATCTGATAACAATGACACATGTCCAGAAGTAGCAGGTTTAAAATCATTAGCAGGTTGCCCTGATGCAGATGCAGACGGTGTAGCAGATGCTCAAGATGAATGTCCAAATGAGGCAGGTCCAGTTGCAAACAGTGGATGTCCTTGGAAAGATGGCGATAGTGATGGTGTTTTAGATAAAGACGATAACTGTCCAACTGAAGCTGGAACCGTTGCTAATAATGGTTGCCCTGAAGTTCTTCCAACTGAAGAAGTACAGGCAAAACTTACAGAGTATGCAAGAACAATCAACTTTAGCTTAGGGAAATCAGATTTCCAAAAAGCTGCATACCCAACATTACAAGCTATTACAGGAATTCTTAACGAATATCCAAATGCAAACTTTGTAATCGAAGGGCATACAGATAGTATTTCTACCCAGAAATTCAATCAAAGATTATCAGAAGCAAGAGCTAATGCCGTTAAAAATTACTTTACTTCAAATGGTGTTGCTGCTGCAAGATTATCTTCTATTGGTTATGGTGAAACTGCGCCAATCGAATCTAACATGACTGCTGCAGGAAGAGCTGCTAACAGACGTGTAGAGGTTAAGTTGGCTAAATAGTTTTAACAACTACATAATAAAAAGCTTAAAACGCTTCGCTATTGCGAAGCGTTTTTTTATTTTTATAACATGACAAGTTTTATATATGACGTCCTAAAAGATTTAGAAACACACTCCAAAGATGCTTCTAAGCTTAGCCTTATTCTCCCTAACAAGCGGGCGGGGATATTTCTTAAAATGGAATGGGCCAAATTAAATAAAACCACAGGATTTCTTCCTGAAATAATTGCCATTGAAACGTTTGTAGAAGAGCTGGCTCAAATTAGACTTCTAAGTAACACCGAATTGATCTTTGAGTTTTATGAAGTTTATTTAGAACTCACTCCTATAAATGAAAGGGATACTTTTGATAGTTTCTCAAAGTGGGCACCAATTGTAGTTCAAGATTTCAATGAAATTGACCGCTATTTAATCCCACAACATCAAATTTTTGAATACCTATCTGCTATTCAAGAATTAAACCACTGGTCTTTAGATTCAAATTCAACACCACTTATCAAAGGCTATTTATCGTTTTGGAATAAAATACATACCTACTACACCAAATTTACGGCGCACCTTCTTCAAAAAGGCGAAGGCTACCAAGGCCTAATTTATCGGGAAGCTGTTCAAAACCTAGAAGCATACATTGAAGATAATCCTTATAAATCCCATGTCTTTTTAGGGTTTAATGCCTTAAATGCCTCAGAGTCTAAGATTATTCAAGACTTACTACAACAAAACAAAGCGGATATTTATTGGGATATTGATCAAACATTTTTAGACACTCCTCAACACGATGCGGGATACTTTATAAAACAACATCAGGAAACGTGGAACCATTTTAAAACCCAACCCTTTAAGTGGGTTTCTAATTATTATACCCAACCAAAAAACATATCTGTCGTTGGGACTCCAAAAAATATAGGTCAGGTTAAGTATGTAGGAACACTTTTACAACAGTTGTACACCGAAAATAAACTCCAAAATACAGCCTTGGTTTTAGGCAACGAAGATTTATTAATTCCAATATTGAATTCAATCCCGAGTTGCATAGAAGACATCAATATCACCATGGGACTACCTTTAAAGCAAATACCTTTTTCGGCCTTTATCGATCAGTGGTTTCAGCTTCAAAAAGAAGCGTCTGCGCTTTACTATTATCAAGATGTAATAGGCGTGTTGTCGCATCAATTTGTTAGGCCCATGTTTCAAACGAAAGATTTGGATGCTGCCCAATTGATTCTGACAACGATAAAGCATCAAAACTTAGTTAGCCTTTCTAAAGCTCAAATTATAGCGATAGCTCCAGATTACAAAGCGAGTTTAGAACTCTTATTTGAGCCTTGGGACAACCAACCTAACAAGGCGATTACTAGCGTTCTTACACTGATTTTTAAACTTAAAGCTCATTATACCAAATCCAAAAACAACCATTTATTAGCTTTAGAATATCTTTATCGGTTCTCGGAAATATTCAATCACTTACAGCGCTTAAACGTTTCCTACAGCTCTATCATGAGCATCAAAGTTTTACAAAGTCTTTATAAGGAGTTACTAAGCCTAGAAACTTTGGACTTTAAGGGCCAACCTCTAAAAGGCCTTCAAATCATGGGCATGTTAGAATCTCGTGTTTTAGACTTTGAAACCGTTATTATTGTTTCTGTTAACGAAGGGGTTCTGCCAGCAGGGAAAACAAATAATTCATTTATTCCTTTTGATGTTAAGATTGAAAATGGATTGCCAACCTATAAAGATAAGGATGCGGTGTATACTTACCATTTTTATCGACTACTTCAGCGTGCCAAAAATGCACATATTATTTATAACACAGAGCCTGATGTGCTAAGTGGTGGAGAACGCAGTCGGTTTATAACCCAGTTAGAATTTGAAGCACACCATAAGTTGGACCATAAAATAGTGATTCCAGAAACGCCACAACTTCCACCACAACCATTAAGTATAAAAAAAACGCCTGAAATTATTTCAAAGTTAAAAATTGTGGCAGCAAAAGGGTTTTCACCATCCTCTTTAAGTCAATATATTAGGAACCCGATTGATTTTTATAATCAGAAAATATTGGGAGTTAGAGAAGAAAACCTTTTAGAAGAAACGATTGCAGCGAATACCTTTGGAAGTATTATTCACAATACACTTGACGCCTTTTATACTCCCTTAATAGGATGTGTTTTAGAGCCTTCAATGATTACAGATTTAAAATCTAAAATTGATTCTACAGTAAGGCATTATTTTAAAGCACTTTTTAAGGACGGTGATATTACACAAGGACTCAACCTCATCAGTTTTGAAATAGCGAAACGCTATATCTCTAATTTTTTAGCCTTTGAACTCGCGTGTATCAACAATGGAGATCAAATTAAAATTGAAGCTATTGAATCAAAGATTTCCGTTGCTATCACTATTCCCGAGCTACAAACACCAGTTCAATTGATTGGAACCATTGATAGAGTAGATACGTGTAACGGCATAAAAAGAATTATAGACTATAAGACCTCTAAAGTTTCTCAAACGGAATTGGAGATCGTGAATTGGGAGGAGCTAACAAGTGACTATAAAGCGCACAGTAAAAGTTTTCAAATCTTGACTTATGCCTATATGTTAAATGCCAAAGACCCTTTTACCACTCCGGTTGAGGCAGGAATAATTTCTTTTAAAAACCTAAAATCTGGACTGTTAAAGTTTGCAAAGAAAGATAAACCAGGAGGTTATGCTCAAAAAATGACGCTAGTGTCAGCTGAGCTTTTAGAAAGTTACGAGCATGAGCTTAAAGCACTTATTTTGGAGCTTTTTAATCCTGATATTCAGATTACCGAAAAAGACGTTTCAAATGGTTATTGAGAAAAAAAATACAGTTATTGAAGGGCAGCATCAACGGCCAATAGTATTGGATGTGTTCTATAACGACACGGTAAAAAAAGCCCCTCTTATTATTCTTTGTCATGGCTATAAAGGCTTTAAAGACTGGGGCACATGGAATGTATTCTCAAAAACTTTTGCGGCTTCTGGAGTTGCCGTATTAAAGTTTAATTTTTCATATAATGGAGGAACAGTCCATCAGCCCATTGATTTTCCGGACCTCGAAGCTTTTGGGCACAACAACTATATTAAAGAATTAGATGATTTGGAAACAGTACTTGACTGGGTGGAAACAACCTATGCACAGCATTCAAATATTGACCCCTCTAATATTACTTTGGTAGGGCATAGTCGTGGCGGAGGTATAGTTGCTCTAAAAGCTGCGGAAGATTCTCGAGTCAAAAAACTCGTTAGCTTAGCGGGTGTTTCGGATTTTAAATCTAGATTTCCCAAAGGAGCAGATCTTCAAGCGTGGAAAGAAGACGGTGTCCGTTTTGTAATGAATGGGCGCACAAAACAACAAATGCCACACTATTTTCAATTCTATGAAAATTTTATGGCCAATGTGTCTAGACTGACCATTCAAACTGCTGTTAGAAGTCTACGAGTACCTTACTTAATTATTCATGGAGATGCAGACACAAGTGTGGGTTTAAATGAAGCCTTGACATTACATAAATGGCAACCAGAGAGTCAACTAGTCGTGTTGGAAGGTGCAAACCATGTATTTGGAAGCCATCATCCTTGGAATTTTAATAGGTTAACTCCCTATTTACAGCAAATTCACTCAAAAATCACCCATTTTATTAACAATTTGGATTAGTTCTCAATAAAAAAGGTATTTATCTGATATTTTTTTTGGAAAGAACAAACTAATTTTTGTAATTTAGACTAAAATAAATATATATTATGGGATATTCATTCAAAAATAGCAAAGGAAAGACTTATTTTTTACACACTAAAGATGTAATTCTTAAAGGTGGTAGAGAACAAACTATTTATTATTTCGCCAAAGATGAGCGTGATAATACATGTGATCTTCCTGATGGAAAAATGATTGTAGAAAACGAAAAAACTGGATTACCTTTTGTAAAGAAGGCCGTTTAAAGTTTTCCAATCTAAACAATTTAAAGCCCGCTCTTAGAGTGGGCTTTTTTGTTTTAGAAAAGATATGGCATTGGTTATTTCCAGCGGACGTCTTTTTTGCTTCCAGATTTTATAATAGAATAAAGCAGTATTATAGCAATACCTAAATGGAAATAGCCAAATTGATGAGGCACATTAAGTGGTGTACTTAAAATAAAGCACCCATGGAGCAAATTGGTTACAAAAATTGACAAACCTATTTTTATACTCAATGCATATGCAGAGCTGTTTCTGGTACCATAGCTAGTCTTAACAGGTAAGGAAATAATGATTTGCCCTATAAATACGAGTATTATAGCCAAATGAACGAGCTCATATCCATTAAATAATTGTTTAATTCTCCAGCCACAGGCATAATACTAAACAAGCAAATTCCTAGTGTAAACCAGTTTCTTTGGTGCGTAAATGCTCCATAAGCTGTTGTTGCTACAAAAGTAAAAGTGACTACCGTCGCTAAAAGTTCAAATAAAGGATGTAACATTAAATTATTTTTTATTAAGGGATAGGAGATAACACTACATTAATTCCATACCAATTTTTTTTTCAGGCTAGTTAATATAATAACATAGAGTATTACGATGACAATTACCAAATGGAAATACCCAAATATTGGTTCAATATCAAGATCTCCATTTAGAATTAGGTAGCCAGTAAACAGATTAGTTGTTATTATAGCAACCCCAATTTTTTTACTCAAAGCCACTGCTGCTAGATTGTCGGCGCCATAAGCTGTGCTTACAGGCAGACATAGAATTATTAGCACCAAGTACGTTAGAACAATAACTAAATGTACGAGATTATCATCAAGTGCATAAGCCAATGATTCTCTTATTATAGGAGTCGTATTGTATAAACAAAGACCAAATAGAAATAACTTCCTTTGTCGTTTTACGATACCATAAATTAATATTGTAAGGAAAATAAAAAATAGGATGCTGCCTATAAGAGTTGCACTTTGATACATGATTAGTGTAATTTAATTAGCATATAACTCAATTTAATATAAATTTTTAAGAATTACTAATGGTTTTCGATTTTGTTTACTTTTATTTTGCATGCAAACCTGTTAGAGCGTTTTTTTAATAAGAAAATTAAAATAATACTCTAAAAATTGAGAAATTGTTAAGATTAAGTTTTGTAGTTTTATGCAAACTGAAGATAAGATTGTTACGCACTGGTCTAAAACCCTACTTAATTCACATTTAAACCTAAACCATGAAACGCTTCAATAAAATTATTTTCCTCTTCTTTTTTTTAGCACTTTATCTCGGCTGCTCTAATGAAAGCGCAGACACTGAGCCCATTGTAGAACCAGAAGTTGTAGAAGCCTACCAAGCCTTAAATGTTTCGTATGGTTCGGATCCAGCTCAAGTGTTTGACATCTATCTTCCCAAAAATCGAACGTCCAATACAAAAACCCTCATTTTACTGCATGGTGGCAGTTGGATTTCAGGCGATAAAGCAGATATGGATGCCATTAAGGTATTTATTGCGGCGCTCCACCCCGATATAGGGATTATCAACATGAATTATAGATTAGCGAATGCAACCAACCCGCCACTTCCGATGCAGATAGACGATATCACAGCGGTAGTAGAGTACTTGTCTGAAAATACATCTATCCTTACTATAAGTGATGATATTGGTTTTATTGGCATCAGTGCAGGTGCCCATTTGTCCTTATTGTGGAGTTATGCCTATGATGTCAACAACCAGGTTGATATGGTGTGTAGTATTGTTGGACCGACTAATTTTACAGATCCCGCCTATTATGAGAGCACCAACCCTATGTACCAAGCGATATATCAGTTGCTTGGAAACCCTTCCATAGAATTTTTAGAATCTGCAAGTCCTTTTCACACAGCCACCGCTAGTGCGCCGCCAACTCAATTGTTTTATGGCGGTATGGATCCCTTAGTTCCAAGCTCGCAAGGGATTGATATGGCCGCACGACTTACTGAGCTCGGCGTGACCCATCAGTTTCACTTTTACCCACAAGAAGGTCATGGCTGGGAAGGAGACAATTTGTTAGATACCACCACAAAGATTTCAACGTTTATAGAAACATATATAGAAATGGAATGATTACATTACTCATGTCTAATAAAGTCAACAGCCATCAACTTAGTTGATCTTTGGTGGGATTTGCGAGCCCATTTTTATGATTGCATTTATTTAATATTTTTTTCATACATTTAAACAAATTATTAAAACAACTTTTTATGGAAAATATTTCAATCTTGGCCCAGATCATTGTCGCTATATCAGTACTTATTGTGTGGGTATTTAGATATGAAAATATCGTCTTAGAGTTTAAACACTATGGTCTTTCAAGTTTAGTAAGAAATGCTGTTGGTGCTTCTAAAACTTCATTAGCAACTATTTTGATTTTAGGGATTTGGTATCAAGAATTTTTAGTACCAGCATCGCTCTTAATGGCAGTTTTAATGTTAGGGGCTCAATATTGTCATATAAAAGTTAAAAATCCGATGGTAAAATTTGTGCCTTCTTTCGTACTGTTACTTTTGTGTTTATTTATCGCTGCCTATAATTATGGTTTATTATAGAGAATGGATTTAAACCTTAGTATCCTTATATTTTCGGCAATTTCTTTTATTTTTTACGGTATTACGTCTTTTTTTTCAAAGCGAATGCTGTCCGAATATGCCCGTTGGGGCTATGGAAATCAACGGATTTTGTTGGGCTGTTTGCAGCTATTAGGAGGGATCGGATTACTTATTGGGATTGTGAATCCCATACTGCTTTCGGTAGCTTCTTTTTTATTAACCATAATGATGGTCACCGCTATTTTTGTAAGAATTAAAATAAAAGATAGCATCGTTCAGATGTCTCCGGCTATTTTTTATACCGTATTAAACTTTATAATTTTATATAATTCACTAACTTATTTGTTGAGCAACAAAACCTTAGGGTTGTAGTGGATAAAAACCCTGTGTTAGCCTTTCTTTTTTTTACTTTTATCAATTGGGAATCGCCCTTGATTTCCAATCCCATCCATGTCATGCTCATCATATGCATTTTGATGTTCGCTTCGTTGTATTTTATGTTGCTTCGAAACGATTGTCAATAAGAAATAGACGTACACTATAAAAATAATAAACCCGAATATAAATATAAGTAAATTCATTTTTTTCTTCTTTGTCTTATGGCAATGGAAAGTGATAAAATGGATGGGACCCATATCCCTACAAAAATTCCTTCTAGTTTATTTCCAGTAAACCAAAGCGTTACAGATATCAAAAATGAGAGGAATGCAAGTATTATAGGATAGTAGGTTTCAATAAATTCTTTCATTGTTTTTTATTTAAATTTAAACAAGATTAATTGTAAAAACGTTAGTAAACTCATAAAATCTTAATTAATATGTTAAAATTAACCTTAAAACGTTAGTGTTTTAATAGCGACTTAATCAGGGTTTTGTTCGTTTTGTAAATGTTAAAGGGCGTCAAGTTTGCCGAGAAATTTTAAGCCTCATAAAATTAGAGGAAGCTGTTAGACAATTGACGATGTGTGGAGTTATTTGGGGTGTTATATTCTTTGTTGCACTATGTTGAAGTCTCTTTAGAAATAGCGCACAAATTAAAAGTACATAATTAGTATTATCCTTCTGCTCAACGGGATATTATAATATAACAAAAGTAAATTTCTATAATTTTTTTGCTCAATAACAATTTTTATATACATTGTATCTAAATTTTGACCCCAAGTCTAAATTCTTCACATCAAATTTAAGTGTTATTAAAACAATTATTTGCTGTGAATGATACTGTATAACACTTAATCTATTGACTATAAAATGTTAAAACACACTTTCTTTTTTTTATGTATTACTAGCTATTTCATTGGGTATTCGCAGACCAATATTTCAGTAGAAAAACTATTAGACTCTGTAGAAAATTATTACACGTCAGATAAGGAAAACGCCTTTAAACTATTAGCAGAAACCAAACTTGACAGTACATCAGAGAAAAACTTAGATTTAGTGCGGTATTACGAATTAAAAGCGATTGTTTATGCGAATACAGAAGAAAAAACAGAAGCATTTTACAGCCACCTAAAAACAGCAATTTATATTGCCAAAGAGATAAAAAACGATGAAAAAGTAGGCGAACTTTATCAGGCCTTAGCTACAAATCAAATTGAGCTCAACCTATTAGAAATGGCAGAGAATTCTGTAAAAAAAGCATTAAACTATTTAAAAAAAGCAAATTCTAATACGGGCATTTTATATAGCTGGCAGTTACAATCTCAAATTTTTTATAATAAACATTTATACAATCAAAGCATAGCCCTCCTTTTAAAATACCAAGCTGAATTTGAAAAAAATGAAGATAAGTATTTAGAGATGTTTATGAATGTTTTGATATCTGAAAACTATTTAAAGCTTAAAAACATAGACACAGCCTTTTATTATTTCAATAAATTAAAAAAAGTTGACATATCTAAAAACTCTCTAGATAATGCGTATTATATTGAAACTAAAAATTATTTTACTTCTTTACTAGCGTATGATATTGCAGATGAAATTTTAGAGGATAAAGGCAGTTTAACTACCAAAAACATCCTTTTTATAGAAGACTGGTTAGCGAAACCCGTATTTGAAAATGACATTAGATTAAAGCAGTATTATTATGAGCTAGCTTCGGATTATTATTTAAAAACTAACCAATTAGAATTACATAAAACATATAATGACTCTTTAATTAGATACATTCAATCTAATGCGATTGAGGGGGCTAAGTATATGGAAGAGAGTACCAACCAACTTCTAGAAATAGAAGAATCTATGTCTAAAGAAATCAGTACTAAATACAAATTACTTCTCTTATCTGGTGTTTTATTTGTTATTGCGTTGGTATCATTTTGGTATTACAGAAAATATGTTAGGCACAATAAACACTTACAAACCAAACACAATCAAAAATCTAATAGGGTTGAGGTCTTAGAAGAATCAAACATAAAATTAAAAGCGAACATCGTTGGATTTAAAAAATATATAGAGGCCTTGAAAAAAGAAACCCAGCAAGTAGCCCAATTAAAAGACGGAGCCACTCAAAAAGCAAAAATTAAAGAACTACATAATAAAGTAAGACTCGACGAACATAATTTATTTAATGATGAAAAAAATCATTTAGAAGTAATCAACGAATTAAACACGCCTTTCTTTATAAAACTTAACGAAGCTTACCCCAAATTAACAGATACAGATAAACTAATCTGTTATTTTATTACTATGGATTTTAAAAATACGGATATTGCTGTGTTTTTAAATACTTCGGATAGAGCCGTAGAGGGAAAACGCTACAGAATAGGTAAAAAAATGAACCTTCCAAAAGGTACAATCCTTAAAGACTTTTTAAAAAAAGACGCTAGTTTTTTAAACTTAGAATCAGAATAGTTAAAACCACCAAATAGCAATAGCCCACGTTTTTCTAGAAAACGTACGGCTAATAAGCTTTTCAATTTACCTCTATTTTACAGCCTATCGTGGATTGGGGCCTATTTATCAAGACCGAAACCTTTGAATTCGTACTGTTCTTCTAAAAATAGTAAAGTGAGTAGTGATTGCGTAGTGCATTTTTAGATTTTTTTTATAATAGCCTATAGATTTGTACCATGGAGTGCACGTTTTTTACACTCTTGATGTAATACTAATTTAAAACCCAAACTAATGAAAAAAACTACATTAAAAGCGCGTCAATTATTTAAATGCCAGTATGTGTTTGCATTGTTTATTGCCATGTTGTTTATGCAGATAGCATCCGCACAACAAAACACTAATTATGCCAATGAAGTAAAAAAAGAAAATGCAAATTATTTTGAAATTGTTGCCAAAGCAAGGGCAGAATTTGCTAAACAAGATTTAAACGCTAGAACAAACGGTGTAAATAAAACAACTAAAGCCGTCGAAAAAGAAAAAAAACAATTTGAAAGATGGGCTTATTTATGGCGAGATAAAGTTAATACCGATGGTAGTTTTCCTACACCAGAACAAAGAATGTCTCAAAATGAGTTTCGAGAATTATTAACGGAACCAAATACATCAGCTGCTAGATCCACAGCAGCATGGACTCAAGTAGGACCTGCAAATTTACCAGAACCAAATGGGTATGCATCATTTCCTGGAAAAGGAAGAATTAATGTAGTAGCTATAGATCCAACTAATGAAAACACGATGTATGCTGGAGCACCAGTAGGAGGTATTTGGAAAACAACAGATAACGGTGTTAATTGGACGGCTAAATCTGATAATTTGGCAGGTTTGGGTGTTTCGGATATTCTTATAGACCCAAATAACACCAATATTATTTATATGGCTACTGGTGATAAAGAAACTGCAGGACAAGTAGTAGGACATATATCGTCTATTGGGTTGTATAAATCTACAGATGGAGGCGACACATGGAATATTACTGGTTTAACAGCCAATTTAGCAAATAATTCTTTGATTAGAGATATTGCTTTTTTACCAGGAAGTTCTACAACGCTTTTTGCTACTTTTGATTATGAACTTCGTAGGAGTACAGATTCAGGAGCTACGTGGACCACTTTGTATACCCTTGATCAACTGTCAAGTACTGAAGGTGGCCTCATACCAAGCGGGCTAAACGAATTGATTTTTGACCCAAATGACGCTACTAAAATGGTCCTGTCTTCGCATTATGGGCAAATTATATATTCATCAGATAGTGGTGCTAATTGGACTATACATAGCCAATTTTCTCCAGTAGGAAGAAATGTAACCAGACTAGCTACGACACCGAATGATAATGATCATTTTTATTTAATAAACATGTCTGGTCAATTTATGAAGGTTAGATTTAATTTAACGGATACTGCATCAGATATTGTTACATCTACGACATTGCCTTCTTATCCAACAGGTAACCCTCAAATGCCGATAAATGCTTTTAATTCTCAAAATGGCTATAACATGCCTATTGCTGTTTCTCCAACGAATAAAAATATAATAGTAATAGGTGGAGTAAAATCTTTTGTATCTACAGATGGAGGAGGTACCTTTTCATTACATACCAATCCTTACAATGAACCACCAGGTGTAGCTTTTTATACACATCCAGATCATCATTATTATGGTTTTAAATCGGATGGTACCACACTTGTTAACGGTCATGATGGCGGTGTTTCTATTGGCCCTTACAATGCTACAACTAATTCTGGCAGTGGAGGTTTTGTAGATGTATCTGCTAAGTTAAACATTACACAGTCTTATAATATAGCGGTTACGCAAGAAACAAATGGAGATAATTTTATGATGGCAAATCAAGATAATGATGGGTTTTCTAAAGTAATACAAAATGGAATTAGCAAATGGGTATCAGCTGAAGCTGGAGATGGCACGTCTGCTGCTATTAATAAAGATACACCAAACATTCGTTTTTTAGGAGGTACTGTTGGTACGCTGTACCGAGCAACCACGGGATGGTCAACGGGTTCTAATCAAGCCTCTCGGATATTGTCAGGGGGTGACCAAAACACAGTTGCTTTTGTTTCGCCAATGAAACTTGATCCTGCAGATAATAAAAAAGTATATGCTTGTTTTGGCGATATCTTACATTATGATGAAACCAGTGGTGCAAATTATACTGGAGATACAAAAGATTTTACGGCTCTGAATAGTGGGCTGACAATGACACGATTTATTGATATTATTCATAATAATGGGACTTCATTTATATATACAGTAGGTACGAATACTAATGGAGAATCAGAAGCTAAGTATTATAATGGAACATCATGGGCTACAATTGCTGCGCCATCTGGTCAAACTATAAATAGCATTAGCACAAGAGATAATACAACAATTTATTGTACAGTTTCAGGGTATAATAGTGGGTCTAAGGTTTATAAAAGCACTAATTTTGGAACTAGCTGGACAAACATTTCTGCGGGGCTACCAAATATTATAATGAAAAAAATGTTAGTAAAAACCAACGTTACGAATGAAACCTTGTTTGTTGCTACAGAGTTAGGCGTATATTGGAAAAACAATACGATGTCCGCATTTGCTAAATTAGGTACAGGATTACCAAACGTAAGAGTAGATGATCTTGAAATTAATTATACAGACGAGTTATTATACATTGGCACTTTTGGTAGAGGGATGTTTAGAACAAGTGTAAGTACTGCGTCATTAGGGACAACAGATAGTGTGTTTAGCGAGTTAATGACGCCCTTTATATACCCAAATCCAGCAACTAGCGTTGTTAACATTAAAGTACCAAGCGAATTACTAAACAAAGGCGCTAATTTAGATTATGTATTATACAATAGTGTTGGTGCAGTTCTTAAATCAGGGCCCTTAACAAAGGTTGATAATCAAATTTCTGTTAATCGTTTTTCTACAGGGATTTACATGATGCGCATCAGTGATGGTAACGCTAAAAATTATGTGGTGAAAAAACTAATCATAAAATAAATTCATGGTAAACTGTATATCTCGTATTCTTTTCATGCTTTTATTAGTTGGTTGTAAACCAGTAGAAATAGGCGTAATAGAGAAAAATATAAAGTATTCTGGTCAAGAGGGTATCAAACCGAGTGTTAGTTATTCGTGTAAAATTCAAGTTAATAATTCTATAGTATTTAAGGAGGTTAAGTTTAAAAATCACACTAAAGAACTGGGGTTTTATTTTTTTGAACTTCCAAATGGATTGTTAATTAATGGAGATCAAGAATTAACAAAAGGAGCATACAGTATTCAAATTGGGACAGCACTAGATAAGCAATTAGAAAAAAGTAATGATACTTTAATTTTTGTGATCACTAATAAAAATAAAAAAGAGATTGTTATTGAAAAAAAAGTGCAGTTTTCAAAAAAGACGTATATGAAATAAAATAGTTTGTAAGTTTAAAAAAGGCAAGATATTGGGTTTAGAAACCTTGGTATCTGCCTTTTTTTATGCGATTTTCTGACACTCAATGCATGTATAAGTGCAGTTATTTTTCATTGCGTTCAAATACCTTAATTAAATAATACACCCCCAACAATGACAGTCCAATGGTTAGCAAAATGCTCGCACCAGCCCACGACATTAGCTTAAATAGACTTCCAAAAATTCCAATTGAGAGGCCTAAGTGCTTTAATTTTATCATTGTTATGGTTTACTTCAAAGATAAGAAACTTAAATCTAACTTGTTTAGGTGGTTTAAAAAACGGGTTTTGGCAATGTCCATTGGGGTGTGTTATAATCAAAACCAGCATAATAAGTAATATTCTCAACATTCCACATAGATAAATCTTGGTTAAATGCAGATGCGGTACTAAACATACCAGACATAACCGTTACACTGCCAGTGTTCCAATTCCCAATATCTTGATTAAATGCAGTTGCAGATCGAAACATATTAGACATATCCGTTACACTGCCAGTGTTCCAATTGGCTATGGATTGGTTAAATGCAGATGCGCCATGAAACATATTAGTCATATCCGTTACACTGCCAGTGTTCCAATTGGCTATGGATTGGTTAAATGCAGTTGCGCCATTAAACATAAAAGACATACCCGTTACACTGCCAGTGTTCCAATTGGCTATGGATTGGTCAAATGCAGTTGCAGATCGAAACATAAAAGACATATCCGTTACACTGCCAGTGTTCCAATTGGCTATGGATTGGTTAAATGCAGATGCGCCATTAAACATACTAGTCATATCCGTTACACTGCCAGTGTTCCAATTGGCTATGGATTGGTCAAATGCATATGCGGCATTAAACATAAAAGACATACCCGTTACACTGCCAGTGTTCCAATTGGCTATGGATTGGTCAAATGCAAATGCGGCATTAAACATACTAGACATATCCGTTACACTGCCAGTGTTCCAATTCCCAATATCTTGATTAAATGCAGTTGCAGATCGAAACATACCAGACATATCCGTTACACTGCTAGTGTTCCAATTGGCTATGGATTGATTAAATGCATTTGCAAATTCAAACATACCAGACATATCAGTTACACTGCTAGTGTTCCAATTGGCTATGGATTGATTAAATGCACGTGCGGAATAAAACATACCAGACATATCAGTTACACTGCTAGTGTTCCAAGCATATACATAACCATTAAAGTCTGAATTATAAAACATACTTGACATATCAACTACGTTTGATACATCCCATAAATTTAATTCATGATTTACACCAAAACTACTACATCCGCTAAACATTGAACTCATATTGGTCACACTGCTTGTATCCCAACTACTTATATTTGCAGTTTTACCTCTGTTTAGGAAAACTTCTGACATATCTGTAATTAAAGAAGTACATACCGCAGAGTAATCCATTCCTTGTGCGACCATTGATTTTAAGGTTTCTCTATCAACAACAACATATTCTTTTCCATCAATAGCACCAACATCTCCAAAACTTGCCCATGAGTGTGCTTTCACTGTTATTCCATTTGCTGATAAATAGATAGGGGCAAAACTATCTGTTCCATCACAGTTTTGGTCAATGCCATCATCTTGGATCTCAAACGCAGAAGGGTTTATGTTAAAGTCAAGGTCATTGCAATCTCCATCTGCAACAGTATATCCATCGCCATCATTATCATCGGTTGAATTCATTGTTTGAAATGAATAGGTAGAACCATACACTGTTCCGTCGGAATTGGTTGCATATGCTCTATAGTAGTAGGTGGTTGATTCATCAAGGTTGGTTAACTCACTTGTAAAAACTCCAGAACCTGCGCCATCAACGGTCTTATTACCATCTATCATTGGATTTGGGTCAACACCCCATGCAACGCCTCTAGCAATTACACTAGAGCCTCCATCACCAACGACTTCACCCCCAGAACTAGCAGTATTATTTGAATAATAGTTGACTTGTGTGGATTTAATTTCAAAAGCATTATTAGCTGAGCTAGTACTCGAACTGACCTCCCATGAGCTAGTAGATGCATTCCATTTGAGCGTGTCTCCATTACTTATTCCTTGTGGTAGTGATTCCCTAACATTTTCAGCAAAGAGTGCATATGGGACACTAAATAATTGTGAGGTTCCCATAGGTTCAAATCCGCTGCCTGTATCGAGCTCAATTGCCAAATAATAGTTTCCAATAGACCAGTCAATTTCTGAAAAGATACCAGCTGTTGGAGTTCCTTGTCCAATCACAAGAGATACTTGTCCTAAATCATCCGTTAATAGTGTGTGGTTTTCAGAGTAAGTAGGGTCAGCAGTTTGTGCACCTTGAATAACATTAAAACTAAAGCTAACATTTTGATTCACTACCAAGTCTCCACTAGCATTTCTAACCGTGGCTTGGTAATTGAACCCCTGTGGTGCTTGGGCTTGTAGTTGTGTTAGTGATGCTATGGCGATGCATAGAATGGCGTAAAAGGTTTTCATTGCTTGATAATTTTATAGGTATTGGTTTGTTTTGAATCTTTTGTGGTGACGGTTACAAAGTAGGTGCCTGTGGTCAGGGTTTGTAAATTTAGGGGTTGTTGTTTTTGGTGTGGGGTTTGTAGAATTTGTTTTCCGCTTATGTCTGTAATCCTTATCTCAAAGTACTGTTCTGTAGGATGAGTGATGTATATGAATTCTTTAGTAGGATTAGGAAAAACCTTGACTTGCAATTGCAGCTCAGCTGTTTCTGTAGTTAAAGTTGATAAGTCTAAGGACGGATAATAGCCATTACCCAGTTGATAAGTGCCGTCTTCAGCTGTCATAGCACCGACCACAACTTCGCCAGCGGTGTAACTCAGTTTATTGGTGCCATTATCAAAAGTAGCCCCGCTGGGACCTATGACTTGTTTGGAAATGGTTTGGCTATTTCCTGAAAGACTTACAAGAAAAATAGCTAAAATTAAATAGCGCATTGTTAAATTGGTTTATATTCCAAATGTAGTGAATAATTCAGTAGTACGGTCCTTAATGAGAAAATAGCTAAAAGAGCATAAAGGCCTGTTAATTGTTTTCATCAACTACTCCCCAATTAAGAAAGGGGGAGTCAGATGCTTGTTTGCTTTTTTATTTTATTTAGGAGTTCTGGGTATTTTTTCAAATTTTCAATGAATACTCGACTTTTCATTCGTTTAATTTTACGTTCGAGTCTAACAGCTTGCTTATTGGTATTGGTTTGAATTACCAAAAAGCGTTTCCAAGTCGTCAGACTTGGCGGTGTACGAAGCAGCGTATTTTTTGGAGTTATGAGCTTTTAGTCTTAGGTCAAAATTAGCACATGATCCTGTGTAGTACTTATCAAGTTTAGTGCTGTATATGATATAACAAAAGGGCATCGATCTGGTTTTAACATAAAAAAGCAGCCCAAGAGCTGCTTTTATTTGTGGTCCCACTTGGGCTCGAACCAAGGACCCTCTGATTATGAGTCAGATGCTCTAACCAACTGAGCTATGGGACCAATACGGCTGCAATATTACAACGTTTTTTAAAATTATAAAAAGAAAATCAGT
>Ga0209533_1000666_pt1 | contig 32412 bp, 30 predicted proteins | sample COG_04_FD_184748 | JGI IMG/M metagenome (GOLD analysis project Ga0209533, IMG submission 184748) | Pelagic Microbial community sample from North Sea - COGITO 998_met_04 (SPAdes) (version 2) | ecosystem: Environmental > Aquatic > Marine > Neritic zone/Coastal water | place: Helgoland, sampling...
TTACGTCTGGATTTTCTCCCATTTCATGAAGCATTGGGATAATACTTCCTCTGGAGTTGAGAACGTTACCATACCTGACTGAAACAAACTTGATACTAGGTACATGTTTTGCCTTTTCAACGAATAGCGACTCGGAGATTGCCTTTGACATTCCATATATGTTTACCGGACTACACGCTTTGTCGGTGCTGATGAAACAAACACATTTAAGGTTTGTAAGATTATGTTGAAAGTTTTCGATGATATTCACTAGGTTCTGTGGTCCGTTAATATTGGTATTGAGGCACTCATTGCTTTCGTATTCGCACTTGTCAATATGTTTCATAGCCGCAGCATTAATAATTAAATGAAAATTGTGACGCAACACAGTCTGTTGCATTTTCTTTTCGTCGCATACGTTTCCAATAATAAACTTTAGATTGGGATGATTGTTATATTGAAGTTGCATAGTCCAATGTTTACATTCATCACGAGAGTAGACATAAATCTCATTATTTTCTATATGTTTTTTGATGAATGCATTTCCAAGTGAACCAGAACCACCAATCAAAAGAATGCGATTTCCCTGCATATAATACATATATAGACTATTGTTTTTATATGTATACTAAGTTAAATAGTTCATCGTTATAAATATATAACCGTTTAGTGAAAATATATGAACGTTAATAGTTATTTTTCTACTATACTTGAAAAACAAAAGAAGTTATTGTTTCGTTTCCCTTTAACAAATGGTGGAATTGGAGATATGATTAAGTTTTTTATTTGTGCGTTAGACATTGCAATACGATATGACTTGAGAATATGCTTTTTAAAATCAGATAATCCAATAACAAAATATTTGCTTCCAAAATGTCAACACATATATGTATCAGAAGAAGATTTACAAGGTTGTTCTATACTACCTATTTCAAATCATAATCAAATTGAAGAAATGATAAAAAATAGTGATAACACAACAGTTCTCGTGGCAGCCCCTGTTATATTTTATGACATACCATTTTACAATATAGTTGACAAATATAATATATCAGAAATATTTAAGTTTTCAAATGATATTTACGAAATGAAAAAAGATCATAATATTAGTGAAGAGTATGTGTCAGTGCATATACGTAGAGGAGATAAACACATAGAAACATCAAGCTCGGTGAAGCAAGTTCCACATGACTCAAGACCGTTCGATCAAACTAATTTTGAAAATATGGTAAACAACTTGTTTAATGATAATAAATCCGTAATGTTGTTCAGTGATTCAATGGTATTTAAAAAGTTGATGTCTAAAAAGTTTGATAAGTTACAATGTTTAGATCTTAAGATAGGACATACTACATGGACGAATACTAGTGATGAACAAATTAAAAATACGGTGTTTGAGTTTTATATTTTGTGTAATTCTATAAAAATAGTAGCAAACTGTGTGTCTGGATTTTCAAAAATGGCATCAGCTATTAACAAAATAGATATTGAATACTATCAGTCAGATACTGTTCCTAGTAGGTATTAATTAATTAATTGAATTATAGAAAGAATACACCTCTTAAATAAGTTATAGTATAATATATTGTATTTCTTGAAAATATCTCTTATCTGTCTCAAATAAGAGATATTTGATTTACATTCCTAATCGATCAATAACGTCATTTTCGTTGAAATTATACACCTTGAACTTTTTTGCTCTTTCAAAATTATCTTGTATATGTGGCATCATACTCTCATATTTATCATTAGTAAGAGTATCGATTGCATTCATAAAATCGTTTATATTGTCGACTATAATCATTCCTTCTGTATTAAAAAAATCTCCAATACTTGGACATCCGTAATAAATTGGGACAGTTCCTGTTAATAATGCATCAATAAGTTTTTCTGTAAAATAGTAATCTTGTTTTGTATTTTCAATTACAATAGAAAACATGTAATCTTTTAATCCATAATTTTTTCCATTAGTATCTGTATGGGGAGGAACAGTTACTTTATAGTTAATTATATATATTTTATTAATACTCATGAGTGGTAAACTTTTTTATTTTTTCTGTCAAAACTACATTGTCTTTTGTAACGTCTTTCTTTTTTTCACACGTGATATTTAACGACATTAATTCTCCGTGTTCAAAATCCATATGTGGAAGATGACATTTTGAATAATCATCTTTATCTCCCAAAAAACTAAATGGGTCATATCTTTGAATATTATCAAATCCACATGCTTTTAAGAGTTCTTCTAATACATATATATCAAAATTTACATAATGAAAATCATATTCGTCTTTCTGTCCACCTGATAGTAGTCCAACTAACTCAGTAATATCTTTAGTCTGTGAATATTTTTTAACGATTTTTTCAAAATCAGGAACCGCAATTTTTAAAACCCCGTCATGCTTTAAAACTCTGTTCCATTCTAAGAACAAATTTATGATCTGATTTCTTTTAAAATGTTCTAAGGCATGTGCAATGTATATTTCTTCTATAACAGAACTATTAAATACCGATAAATCTGTAAAATCTAATTTCATATCAGCAACATCAGATAAAACATCGATATTTACAAACCCATCTAATTTTAGTTGGCCACATCCAAGATGTAGTTTCATTATATAGTATAGTATTTATCATTATAATAAATATACCTTTATAACGAAATCCTAAATATTAAGTTATGTAATATAGTTACATTCCTATAGTTACATTCCTATAGTTACATTCCTATAGTTACATTCCTAATCTTTTAAGAACCTCACTCTCGTTAAAGTTGTATATCTTATATTTTTTTGCTCTTTCAAAGTTATCTTGTATATGTGGCATCATACTTTCATATTTATCTTTGCTAAGTGTGTCTAGCGCAGTCATATAATCATTTACATTGTCAACTATTATCATGCCGTCTGTATTAAAAAAATCTCCGATACTAGGACAACCGTAATAAATCGGAACTGTTCCTGTCAATAAGGCATCAATAAGTTTTTCTGTAAAGAGATAGTCTTTCTTTTGATTTTCGATTATAATAGAAAACATATAATCTTTTAGTCCATAAATTTTTCCATTTGTTACATGCCGAGCAGTATGATTTGCATCAAACGGAGTTGTTTTTGAAAAACTTAGTGGCGTATATTGTCCACCATAGAGATCTACGTCTTTATTATTTTGTAAGATATTCGTTATAACTTCATGTCGTAATTTGTGTCCAGTTGTAATAAGTTTTGGAGAAGTAATAATCGAACACATTTTACTTTTTTTCCATATTCTGATGTATGGGTCAGCCATCCAAGTTGTTCCATAAACATTTAAAATAAAGTTTTCTTTTCTATCTATAAGCTCTTTGTTGTATGTAAGAACCATATCAAAGTTCTTATTATTTTCTGAAATATAATTGTAGGATGCAGGGTCTATTTCAGGACTTTCTATCAATATTGCAATATTTACTTTGCTATCTGGGTGGATTTTTGTAAACCACTTATCTGAAGACAAAACGATGTCTCCGCTGTTAATTGGAACATCTCCGTTACTACCTCGTGCACAATTTTGAACGAAGTGTATATTTTCAGTATCTTGTAAAAAAGAAGGTTCATGATTAAACGTGCTGGATCGAACTTTTATAACTAACTTATTAAACTCCATATATTCTTGATGAAATAATGTTTATATACTCTATTAGGTAAAGTATTTAAATGATTATATATTTTATATAGATAGCCAGAGTAGAATATAATATGAATGAAAAAGTTCTAGTAATTATATCACATGCCGAACATAACAGCAACTATGTAAGAAATGTTGTAAACAATAAAATAAAGTTTGAAAAACAGTATGGGAAAAATGTTGATTTTGCATGTATTTCAACTAGTAATGATTTTGACGTGTATGAAAAATATATATCTTTTAAATACAAATTTACATCTGAAAAAATGCAATTAGAAAAACTGTGTAACTTTTTATCAGATAATCATGATGTAATCGAAAAATATGACTGGTTTATAAGGACACGAGCAGATACGTTTATAAATGATATACCACACGTTAAATATTTACCAAAATGTTATATAAATGGTAGAGCAAGAGAATATATTGGTCCAAAACATATTTTAAACGGTAGTTCTGTAAATGGATCAGGGCATTACCAAAACATAAAAGGAGGTTTTTTTAGAGAACAAGAAGAACTTCTTGTTTTAGATGACCAAATTATAATGTTTGATAAAAGTGTTGTAACTAGTGGCATGTTTGATAAATATAAAGAAGACGAAGTAACAGATGAGACATATAGTGCATGTTATCTTGATGAAAACGGAAATAGAAAAGAACCTACATATGCATCTAGATATGAACACGAATGGTTTATGTACAATTTATTAAAAAATAGAGGTGCGCAATTTAATGTAGTTGGAATAGATATGCAAATTCTTGGTAGAGAAGCCGGTTCAGGAATGAAATCAGGACATGTGAATATGGATATTTAAATATGTAAACACTTATTGAACTTATATATTTAACGTATGAATAATATTGTTTTAGTATAAATTATATTATCTTACATGGTGATTATAACTACATTAGTCACTTTTATTTGATAAATACGTTTCATGTAATATATTGTAATTTGTTGTAACTATTTCTGAGTATTTTTCTTGTAGAAATATTGACATAGCTAATGATATATTTTGTTTATTTATGACGAGATCTTTGTGTAGATTTAAATAACTACCTAATGCAGTCTCACTTGTAAATACATCATCTGATATGTTTATTTTAGAGTGTCCGTCGTACAAATTACATAATAATTCTAAACCATATGTTGATGTTACGATTATTCTATCTTCTACAGTTCCAATATGTTCGTAAGGATCTGTTCTCCAACCAAATATGTGTTTATCTGCGGTAAATCTAGATATATCTCCAAGATCGTGTATACCTGATAACATATCATATCTTGTTAATACATTAAAATCATATTTATTTTGTGTTTTGAATATAAGTTTTGATAGCTCAGATATGCTATAATGCAATGATAATATACGATGTGTATATACATTTTGACCAGTTTTAAAATTATATTTTAATGAATCCGCATATTTAATAAAAACATATGGGTCATAAGTATATGTTTCGATATACAGATTTTTACATAGTTTACCTAAGTGCGTTTTAATAGAATTAACATCTAGTAACTCTTCAGAAAACTCGTAAACAGTGCTTGGACAACAAATATAAATATCGAACTCGGTATTTGAATGAAATTTGTTTTTAAATGTTGTAAACTTTTCAGTAATAGAACTTAAATCCATTCTCATAAATCCATATAATCCTATCGACACATTCATTTTTTTATGTAATTTTGTATTACATATAGTACGATATGTATTGTCAAATGTAGAATGATTATTTTTTTCTTTTAATTGAAAGAATAACTGTTTCATTAGAAATGGTTTTGCAAGTTCTGGATTAACGTGAACACCATCTAAAAACCATTTTTCTATATCATTTGTTTTCATATCTGGCCCAATCATTGTATCAAACAAAGAAATATATATCCAGTTATGTTCATTACATAAACGTAACAATTCGTTATTAAAATGAAATGTTGCAATATTTCTCTCTTCCATTGTTCCATCGGTGTATTCATATGAAGGATCGTTATTTTGAGCGTGTGGTCCCCAGATAATAATATTATATCCCTGATATTTTTCGTATATGAAATCAATATATTTTCTAGCCACAGAAATACTCATATCTTTCACACTAACACCTGTTTTCTTTGCATACGTATTTATTTTAAGTCTGCAATCTATTTCTCCTGTCATAAAACATAAATAATCGGTGTCTTTTTTTACATAATTATTTATGACATAATCAATAATTTCAGATCTTTTACTTATTTGATATGCTAATGCACCATCTATTCCGGAATATCTCCAACTAAATAACGTTATTTCATTATTAAGAGGTATGTAATTATTGATGCAATTAGTTGCAATCATTTCGTCTACCGTATTAGGTAATTTTTCTAAAAATATCCATGTATGACTATCTCCTATAAAATGAAACATCACTTTATTATCCATAATTATATAATAGTTATTTAATTATTAGTTTTATGTTGTAATACATTTAAATGTTTTACCAGAATAAGTAGTACATAAAATGATTGTTATTCTCCCTCTAGGAGGGACAGGACAAAGATTTTTACAGGATGGTTATCAGTTACCAAAAGCATTGATTAACGTTAACAACAAATCAATAATATTTCATCTTATAGATAATCTTTCAGTAAAACATGTAAAATATGTATGTATACCATACAACAATGCATATGTAGACCACGGATTGGAACAGATACTAACAGAAAGATATCCATCTATTAAGTTTATTTTTTTGGTTCTTGAAAATCAAACACGTGGTGCGGCAGAAACAGTAAAAATATCTATAGATCACATATATAACAATCATAGTGATGTCATTCTTCCAACAACACCTGTTTTATGCTTAGATGCTGATAATTTTTACACATTTGACATAATCAATAACTGGGATAAATCAAATACTGTCTTTACAATCAAAGAAACTGGTTTAGATGCTAAGTTTTCATATGTCAGCACAGAACAAGATAATACATCATTGATCATTAATAATATTGTTGAAAAAAATAAGATATCAGATGATGCCTGTGTTGGAGCATATGGCTTTGAAAAAATAAGTGAGTTGCATGAATATGCTTCTTATATACTTGATAATAATATACTTCAAAAAGGAGAGTTTTACATATCTGGGATTATAAAACAAATGATACTAAAAAATAGAAGATTTTCGAAATATGAAATAGAAAACAAGAACTATTTTTCATTGGGGACACCAGAACAGGTTAATCTATTTGAAAAGACATTTTTACTTGACTTAGATGGAACATTGATCAATACAGATCACATTTATACAGAGGTATGGAAAGAGTTACTATTGCCGTATAATATAACTTGTAACGAAGAGTTTTTTCATACCTTTATCAAAGGAAAAAGCGACGTGTCATTTTTAAAATTTATAAAATCAGATTTAACTAGTGAAGACATTGTATCTATTTCAAAAGACAAAGATTTACTTTTTGAGAAGTTTCTGAAAAATAAAATCAATAATAACGAAGACCTCTTATTCGAAGGTGTTCTAGAGTTTTTTCAAAAAATACAAAACTCACAAATAGCAATTGTTACAAGCTGTAATATGTACGCTGTGAATACAATTCTAGAATGTTTTAATTTGAATAGATATATTAATCTTGTTATTGCATCAGAGAGTGTTTCTTTACATAAACCTTCTCCTGAACCATATCTTTATGCTGCAAAAATGTTAAATATAAATATATCCAATTGTATTATATTTGAAGATAGCTGTTCTGGATACATGTCTGCAAACAATAGTTCTCCGTTTAAAATTTATATGTATAATAACGGAACAAATGGAGATATGCTATCAACATTAACGGGTGTAAGTATACTTTCATCATATAAGGAGTTTGATGTGAAAGATATAACAGAAACAACTCAGCCTAACAAGTCTAGTCTCATTATAAGTAACATAAAAAATAGTCTTGATTATTTGCCACTAAAAGATGTAACTATAGATGAAGGTTCAAATATAAAGACTGGCTATATATGCGATATTAATAGATATGATATCCAGTTTTTTAATAATAAACATGACAAGCTAATACTTAAAATTAGTAATCTGAACAATAGTCTTTCAGATACTGCTACGAAAATGGATATATACAACAACGAAAGGTATTTTTACGAAACTATTACAAAATCATTGAGTGATCTGAAAACCCCAAAGTGTTTTGGTTGTTTCACATTTGAAAGAAGAGAGGCTATTATTATGGAAGATGTAACAAAAACACCAGGAACTTTCAATGAGAACTTAAACACAAACATCGATCTTCTTTTAAAAGTAGTAACTGATATATTTAACATACACTCAAAATACTATTTTGAAAATAATAGTGATATTATTGAATGTTTAAAACCTCTGAAAACTGTCTCCAATATAACACACTTAAAAAATCTTGTAAACGACAAGTTTGAGTTATTCTTTTCAAATGTTTCAAAAATATTAACAGACCATGAACGATCTATATTGTTAAATATACACAAACATTTTGATAAAATACTTAAAACAAGTTCATCGTTCCCTCTTAGTTTATGTCACGGAGATGTAAAGAGTCCAAATATATATTACAAAAATGATGGTGATATCATGTTTTTAGATTGGCAGTATGTTCATATGAATAAAGGAATAAGTGATATTACATTCTTACTTGTTGAAAGTATTGATTTTGATAAACTATTATGTGATACGGTCATTAACTATTACTATCTATTATGTAAAAATACGTTTAAAGATATTGAGTATGAAAAATATTTACATGATTTTAAATGCAGTCTTTGTATCTTTCCATTTTTTGTATCAGTATGGTTCAATAGTGAAGATCAAGAAACTCTTATTGATAAATGCTTTCCTATTAAGTTCTTAAAAACATGTTTAAAATATTATACTGTGTACTTAGATGATGATTTTTTTACGTCGCTATAAACTATAAATGAATACTGTAATATTGTATGGATGTAATAATTCATACAATATTTTAACAATTAATATTATGTTAAGAATAATTCATTTACTCTTTTGAAAAAAAAACAAACTTATTTTTAGAAAAAGGACCACTTGATGGATCTTCGGGGGATGAATTAATTTCTGAGTTTTCTATAAAATCGTACACATCTATAGCATTCCATGCAATGAACCCGTTTGATACAAATGGGTTTAATACGTATTTTGTATATTCTTCTTGACATTCTTTAGGTATTTCACTAAAAGAATAAGTACTTACAAAATAACTGTTTTCTTCTAACATTGATACATCTTGAACTGTTGTTGTTACATGGTTTTCAACACCAACTTCTTTTAAAAATCTATCTTGAAGTTTCATTGGATATTCTAAATCAAATAATGCATACTTACCAATTTTAATATCAAACAAACTTGCCATTTTTACAATGTAAAAACATAACCCACCATAACCTCCACCTACTTCAATAACATTAGTTTCGGTTATATTTTTCTTTTTCATATCATCTAACACTATAAATGCGAAATATATATAACGAAGATTTGATGGACTACACGTTATATGTTTAGAAAACTCTAATACGTTTGGTTTTCCAAAATTATCATTTAAACTAATAAGGTTTTTAAAAAACTCTATATTTCCTATAAAAATAGATCCCCATTTTTTTATTATGAGTTTAAGGTATTGCTGACCATAATTAACACTTGTATGTTCTAGCATATAACAAAAATCAGGCATTGATTTAAATGATAACTCTGAACTAGGTAACATTAGCTGTTGTTCAACAACTTTACAATATCTACCATAGATATCATCCTCACTCATTTTATGTATACTCGTGATATATATCTATATAGATTTACTCAAATATGTATTATCTTGAAATATTTAAAGTCTTCACATTTTTTGTCCTAGCTGTCATATTTTTTGTATTTATCCAATTTTTTGGAAGTTCACGTATAAACCCGCAGCATTCATGTTGTTCAGTTAATTCAATCTTTGTTGCAACTTCCTGTCCACCCATAGGCTGATATTGATATACAAGGGGTATCTTAAATGCATATGCATTTATATAAGGTTGAATGTGAGCAAGACACATATCATATCCTCTATTTCTGTGAAAATCTTCACACATACATTTTTGTAAAGTTAATAATCCCATTATAGAACAAACCATAAAACCATGGGTTGATAGCATGTTTTTTACACGAACTATATCAGGATATTCAGACACTTCTGAACAACAAACCGTTCCAGGTGACCCAGCTTCAGCATCAGTCATTGCCCATGTGCTTAGTCCAGTGTATAATAAATCTGCATTATCTGGTATTTCAAACTCTTCTGGGAACTCTCTGTATTTTTTAATGTCATCTTCGAAAAGCATAAATGGTTGGAATGGTTTATTTCTATCTTGATTAACAGTAGCAACATCCATCATTCTACTAAAACCAGTTGATCCAGACTGTTCTTTACTGATACCTATATTTATTGATACCGGAGTTACATCCATTATATTATAACCTTTAAACTCCTCAAACATGTGTGTTTTTCTTTTTTCATTGTTACATGTTAAAAAATAAAACTTAGTTTCACTCAACCGTATTTTCATTATTATGAATAGTATATCATTTTTGTATTTATATCTTATATCTTATATTCATTAAACATAGGATATAATATTGTGTATTAAAATATTAGTTTTCAAACATATCATCAATTAGTTTGTCTAAATCGTAATCTCTTGTCCAACCAAGTGTTTCTTCTGCTTTATGAGGACAACCAAGAAGTAAATCTACTTCACATGGACGAAAATATTTTTCCGATATTTTGATAAAAACTCTTCCTGTCTTGGAATCCTTTCCCACTTCATCTACACCGGTACCCTCCCATAAGATAGTTTTACCAAACTTTGCAAACGATCTTTCAATAAACTGTCTGACACTACACGTATAGCCAGTTGCCAAGACATAATCATCTGGCTCGTCTTGTTGTAGCATAAGCCACATACCTCTGACGTAATCTTTTGCATGTCCCCAATCACGCTGACTATCTATGTTTCCAAGTGTCAACACATAATCTAATTTTTTCTCCATTTGGGTAAAATATAGGTCATTATTTTTTCCATTTTGTTCGCTTTCATGTTTCCCCGAAGTTTTCATAATTCTAATTTCATCTAGCATTGTTTCCTGCTCAATAAGTTTTTTAATACCATTTACAGTTTTCATTGTAACAAAGTTTGCACCACGGCGGGGTGATTCATGGTTGAAAAGAATACCATTACATGCAAACATGTTATAACCCTCACGATAATTTTTTACCAAGAAATGACTATACACTTTTGCACATGCGTATGGAGACTGAGGATTAAATGGGGTTGTCTCGCACTGAGGGGTTTCAAGAACACGTCCAAACATTTCACTTGTTCCTGCCTGATAAAAACGGGTCTTTTTCCTGTTTTCTTCTGATAACATACGAATTGATTCTAACACCTTTAATGTTCCAATACCGTCTACAAGAGATGTATATTCGGGTATTTCAAACGAGATTTGAACATGACTTTGTGCAGCAAGATTATATACTTCAAATATTGTGAAATTTGGATTATTTGTTACAATTCGATGAAAAAAATTAGAAAGAGCCTGTCCATCTGTTAAATCTCCGTACTCAAAGTTTATTTTATCTTCTATATGTTTCAAACGAGTATTATTATAAAGAAAAGATGTTCTACGTAATATTCCATACACTTTATATCCCTTTTCTAGTAATAATTCTGCAAGATAAGAACCATCTTGACCAGTAATACCTGAAATAAACGCCAACTTGTCACTCATTACTATATACTACTTACTCTGAAATCTTTATATTTCATTCCTGAATAAAATAATATCCACATATTCTAACATATATAATGTCAGACGATTTCGATGTTGCACCTTACGGAGGAACATGTAACCAAGTAAAAGTAGAGAAAAAACAACCACCTTCCCCGAAATCTCAACAAAAAATCACCCGTGCAGAACACATAGCAGAAATTGAGGGAAAACGAACTATTTTATCCCTTGGAAGTGTATTTCCAAAAGATAGAGAGAACATACCAAAATATACGGTTGGACTTTTTATATATGTTTTAATTTTTGTCATGATTATTCCATACCTTATGATCAAAAATAATGTTCCAAGTGAGTTTATCTTAGGATATATGCCAAATGTCGACATACTGGCGACTATATTAGGTTATGATGGCGGACCTACGTCATACAATGCATTGAGATACCTATATAATCCAAGTAACTTCACAATGTTCGGGTTCTTTAATGTAACATTCATTAATTACCTTGCACTTTTAGGTGTTACATATGTTATTGCAAAAGACACTCACGAAAAAGGGAGCTGGGAATATGGATGGGCAGCTGCGTTCATTAGCTTATTTATGACATATTTGGTTCCCGGAAACTTTATCGTTATTGCACAAAATGAGTTTGAAAAACTTTTGTCGAAATATTCTTTTGATGATAGATATGGGGCACAACGATATATTATTATCACCGTAATAGGTCTAATAATGGCTATTATTCTTATTATATGTGAAGCAATTGTTATTCGTTTCAGTAGACCTCATGTTATGAACATTATCAAAAAAGTTTCTAATTGGCTTAGATAATTAACATATATTATGTTACAGACCAATCTATAACACAATATACTTTTTAGAAATGACAGTATTTTTTAGAGAAGTATTTAAGTTTATCATGACAATGTCTGTAAAACATAACATAGATAGCACGCACGATGTTTCTCATACACTTCAAGTTCTCAACAATGCATTTAAAATATACGAACAAGAAAAGACTACATTTCCACTAATAAAAGAACACGAACAAATAATTTATAGTGCAGCAGCATTGCATGATATGTGTGATAGTAAATATACAAATGTAGAAGAGGGAAAGAATGCTATCGATATGTTTTTACAGCGTAACTCTATAAAACCGGTTGAAAAAAAAGCGATTATTGATATTATTGATACCATGTCTTATTCAAAAGTAAAAAAGAATGGGTTTCCATATCACGGAGAATATCAACGAGCATATCACATCGTTCGTGAAGCAGATTTACTTTCTGCATATGACTTCGATAGATGTATGCTTTATAGAATGCATCGTGATCAATCAGGCGATATCGACTCTGCATTTGATGAAGCAGAAGAACTTTTCAATGAACGGGTATTCAAACACAAATTAGATGGATTATTAACAACGAAATATGCAAATGATCAGCATGATCAATTATGTCTTATTGCAGAAGCACGAATAGAAACGTGGAGAAACATTGTTTCTAGAATACGACCTATGTAAATATTTGATGTATTCAATCAAGAAACAAAACAAAAATACGTTATTCTTGTTTTGTTATTCATTATATTAAACTTATTAACCCCATACAAACTTTAAAGTATCCGACAACACCTGTTCGAACCCAAACATAAGAGACGGGTCGTCGTCTGATTGATAATCTAGGTTCTCTTCGACTATTGAATTTGTACTTATATCTGTTGTTACGTCAGATATTTCGCTTTGAGTATCACTTTCAATCTCCATTATTTCGTCGTAAACATCATAAGACTGGTTCATACATTGAGATGCGTTGTTTCTATATTGAGAAACCTCCTTTCTGATACGATTTAATCGTGCAATTCTCATATTGTAATCTCGGCAGATTTTTGCCTCTTTTTCGTGCCATTCGTCCATCCTGTGGGGATAGTAACTATTTCTCACAGAATAACTATTATGCTCTTTGAGAAGTCGTTGTCTTTCCCCCCAAAGACACTTTTCAGCCAATGAGACGACTTCTACTGGACGTAAGTTTTTATGATTAGATACGGTCATGGTTAATTAATTTCATATTAGGAGTTATCTTTAAGTGTAATTTTATTTATTAAGACGCCGGGTTGTTCTCAGTTTTTTTCTCTCTTTGCGTGCTTTTCGTGATCCTTTGCGAGAAGGTTTTGCTTTCTTATTTGATTTTGTGGATCTACGATGAGTTACATGTTTTCCCTTTTTATTCTTCTTGTGTGAGATATTTCCGCCACCCTGCTTTTTCTTACCATACTTTTTACCGATCATACTTGTTGTTTTTTGTATTTTTTGTGGTGAGTTGAATATCCAATTGTTAGCTTCTGATACTGGTGGTGGAACTGGTAGTGGAACTGGTGGTGGCCCGGGTTCTGGAGCAGGTGCTGCTGGTAGTGGTGGTGGTGGTCCAGGTGCTGGCCCGGGTGCTGGAGCAGGTGCTGCTGGTAGTGGTGGTGGTGGTCCATGTGGTGTCCCGGGTGCTGGAGCAGGTGCTGCTGGTAGTGGTGGTGGTCCATGTAGTGTCCCGGCTGCTGGAGCAGGTGCCATTGTAATAATAGGTGATCCAGGTGATGCTGGTTCAGCTTCAAGTACATGCGATCCCGGTTCAGCTTCAAGTACAGGCGATCCCGGTTCAGCTTCAAGTACAGGCGATCCCGGTTCTATTTCTGCATCTGATCCCGGTTCTATTTCTGCATCTGATCCCGATTGGGAAGCAGTATCAGAAGACTGAGTCTCATTAAGGTCACCACGCGCATAGTTAGTATATTGTTCTTGTGGATCGGAACCAGTAACGCCGTCATTGATTTTAACCGGAGAATTGTTTGATGACCATAGTGATGTAGGCAGAGGCTGACTAAATGGATTATCAACTGTTGTTTCTCTTGGCTGTCCAATAGGTTTTAATCTTGGGTTTGGACCAGACCATGCAGCACGATCAGTATTTTGCGGTCTAGATATTCTCCAATCTGGAGGACTTTCCGTTGTTATATTACTGCGGTCTCGCATACTAGCTGCTACACTCTTTCGAACATATAATGGTTGTGAAGTAACCATCTTCTTTGCCTTAATAATACTTCGCCGATCATCAATATCTCTTATAATTTCAGGTCTTACAACACCACTACTTACTAATGTCTCTCCTGATAAAAAGTTTCCATTTGTCATATTTTTAGAAGATACCTTCAATGCACCACTTAGAAGACTAATCATGCAGTTTAAATAAATCTCAGTAAATGTGCTACCCCCATCTTTTTCTTCCTCTTTTTCTTCATCTTTTGTTGCATCTGTAGTTTGGGTACTTTTTTCAAAGTCTAAAACACGTTTAAATACTGTATTAATTACATCAAATATATCTGCTTCTGATATTGTTTTCTGTATTTCCGTGATTATCTCATCTGCTTCAGGAATCTTCTCCTTTTGACCTGTAGTAGGATTGCTGTACTTAGTAAGATTTGATACAATTAATGATATAGTTGCATTTTTTGTAGTAGTTATCATCTTTTTATATTGATCTTCCTCGCTCAAATATTGAGCAGTTTGTTTTCTTACCCTTTGCGGTCTCTTATCTTCTATCGGCAAGATTTCGTTATCTACAGCACTACGTATACCATTTACAATACTTTTACAATCAGATACCACCTCTGAGTTGCTATATATAGAATTAAAAAACATACCTACAAGAAGTCCAAACTCATACATATATGCAAATTCATCTCTGTTATGAACAATCTCCAAACTTTTTGTATCATCTCCTATTGTGACCCGTAACTTTTTCGATAAAGCATTCACGTTTTTACCAACCCCTCCTTTTTTTGTCTGTAATCCAATCCATTCGTTTATATCATTGGTTACCTTATTATTAGCTTCAGTTGTCATCGTTAATGTAACCGAATTATCTATTGTGATACTGTTAATGTGTGGAACAAGTTCCTCTAGTCCAGTGTCTTCATTCCTAATCTTGAAAAAATGTGGTTGTGCACCAATAGGTGCAGCTCCATCAAACATAGTTGTTACATCCATTATTTCAAAAAATCCAGTTTCATTGTTAAGTATTTCCTGAAGTTTTTCATAGTCGTTATTTATGATAAAGTCTAATGCGTATGTATTTGGTTCAATTCTACTGTAGTCACGTATAGCGTTCTTTGTAGATGTAATATGTTCATAAAAACTAGATGTTCCTTTGGAGTAATCAATAGACATATAAATCTTACGATGTATAATCGTGCCTTTGGAAACCATATCGCTCTGTATTAAAAGATTGGGATATAAAGGGGACAACCCAATCCTCCATTTTGTTACTGTATCTTGTAAGGGTAGTTTTTCTAGATCAAATGTCAAAAAGTTTTTGACAGGGTTAAATATTACAATATATTGATCTCGTTGTTGTGTGATTGTGACATATTTATTACGGTCTAAAACATCAATAATACATTTTTTTTCATAAGTACCTTTTTCTTTGGTTTCTCCTCTTCCATGATAATTGAGTGGTATATAATTAAATATATTCACCGGATCTCTAAGTTGATCAACCTTTTTCAATACTTGGTTCATAAATGCTTCACCAAGAAGTGTAACACCTTTGATTGAACTAAAATCGTGTCCATATGATGCATCTTCAGTTGCAGCAATAATTTCTGCAATTGATATATTTGTTTCTTCTGCATCAGTTAGTTTGTTTATTTCATTTCCTGGTCTGGCAGTATGTATATCAACTGAGAATTGGTGTATCCATCTTGGAATAGTAAACATATTATCTTGGCTTCCATAGATAATCATTTCTTGAAATATATTAAGTATACTATCCGGATCTTCGTCATTAAAAAAGAGATGATTACTTTCGATATTATCAGTGGATGTATATTTATAATAATATGCATGTAATTCTTGTATAAATGGAAAATATGAGTTTGATACAAATTTTTTCTCTGACGACGCCTCGTTAACACCAGTTATGACTATATCTGCCCATATTTGTGCTTGTGATATAAAAGGATCGGTTTTCTTATATAAACCTAAACCAGAATCATTTAATATACCCATAACGGTAGAGTTAAACCTTGATTTGAAAATATCCACTAAGCCTTTATTTGTTTCATTCATATCTTTAAAAACAGCGGTTATAATGGAAGCATTTTTGTTAGCTCGTTCTATACTAGTTTCATTATTTGCATTATTAGAAGTGTATTGGCTCACAATAGTGTTGAGATAACTACTTTCTTCATCAAACATACATATTAAAAACAAAGCAGTTGCCGCTATTTCTCTCTTTTGTAGAATGACTTGTTGTGTAACGTTTGCTGTTTTTCTAGTGGACAATATTAAATAAGGATGTTTTACTAGTCTACCAAGGTTAGTTGCTTCTGCTGCGGCAATAAGATCAGAACTAAGGTAAGAAATACATGGTGCAATTTCTTTTGGGTTTAATAGTAAATATGAATTACGTATTACTGACCCAAACTGAGCTACATCAGATATACTTTTTACAAGAAAACTATACCATAATTGAGAAAAACATACTTCATCAGATATCTTGATCTTTTCTGTTTCATCTCTACCTTGTATAGATTTAATAGCTTTCGAAATAATTGCTGTTATCTGGTCTGTTTCTAAATTAGTTAAAGAACCACGTTTTGTATTTTCTATTTCATTTGCAAGATCAAGAACGGTATCTATTGTTACCATTTCAGGAGTAACAAGATTATCTTTTTTCTTTTTATTTTTAGTCCGTTTTGAAAATAAAATATTACTAGGAATAAGTTCACCCTCTTCAAACTTATCGTGTAAATTAACACACTGTCTAAGAAATCGAGCAATAGATCTGTTAGGGGTTCCTCCTTTTTCAGTAGAAATTATTTGATCTACACCGGTTATGTCAATTGTGCGTAACGCTTTGCTTTCTAACTCTTCTATACTCTGTTCAGGAGGGAGATCAATAATCTGGCTCTGGCTCTCACTATCATCATCAGCTTCCATTATAGATATTAAATTACTATATATTACAATTATATAATATCTTAGTTAAAAATTCGCATCCATATCAAAGACATCATTATCACGTTTCTTCTCGGCTAAAGCATAATCTGAAACACGACTTTCAAAAAAGTTTGTTTTGCTCTCTAATGATATCATTTCCATGAATTCAAATGGGTTCTTGGTGTTATATATCTTGCTGCATTCTAATTGCACACATAATCTATCTGCCACAAACTGAATATACTTTCGCATCATTTCTGAGTTCATTCCAATAAGTCGGCATGGAAGAGCGTCACAAATGAACTCAGTTTCGATATCTACTGCCTCACTTATTATTTTATGTATTAGTGATTGATTAAGCGGGGCATTTAACTTATTATAAAGAAGAACTGCAAACTCTGTATGCAGTGCTTCGTCACGAGAAATAAACTCGTTTGAAAAAGTTAATCCAGGCATGAGACCTCGTTTTTTCAACCAGAAAATACTACAGAAAGCACCAGAAAAGAATATACCTTCCACGCAGGCAAATGCAACCAAACGTGTTGCAAAATCACTTGTTTGATCATTAATCCAATGAATTGCCCAATCGGCTTTCTTTTGAATACATGGAAAGTTTTCTATTGCTTGGAATAATCGTGTTTTTTCGTTCTCATCCTTTACGTAGCTATCAATCAGTAAACTATAAGTTTCACTATGTATATTTTCCATAGCTATTTGAAATCCGTAAAAAGCTCTTGCCTCTGCCAATTGAACTTCTCCCATAAATCGAGCTGCCAAATTTTCAAGAACAATACCATCACTTGCGGCAAAGAATGCTAATATCATCGTAATAAAATGTTTCTCATCTTCTGTCAAACTATACCAATCTTTCATGTCATGGCTGAGATCTATTTCTTCTGCTCTCCAGAAACATTCAACTTGTTTTTTATACATTTTCCAGATGTCATTATCCTTTATAGGAAACATTACGTATCTATCTTTACTCTCATTAAGCAGTGGCGAAAGAGAAGCGGGTTGTTCGGAAGATGAAACCGACATATAATACCTAAACAGAAGATTTTATGCTTGTTTTCTTAACTATTATTGGTTCTTATCTATTTTCATGTTGAACTTTCAGCATACTACGAGTGTTCTGACGTGGAAAATATAAAAAGGAGTTCGTGTATAAAATAAATAGAATAGTCTTCACTGATTATATATAACAATCAAACTTACTATGTCGACGATAAACTTGGGAAGCGTCAAAGATTTAGAAGTAGATCTAGCTAAGAGAGATAAAATACTTGGAGATATGGAAGCACAATTATACGGAAAGAGATTTTTATTATTGCAGAAGAGAGAAGCTCTTAAAAACTCTACGAAACAAAACAGATTTCTCGAAGAAGTAAAAAAAGACTATGATAATTATCATGAGTTTTTAGTTACGCAAAAGAATGAGCAAATAGATGCACTTGAGTATATAAATAGTTATATCTCTGATATCCAAAACGAAGGAAATATAAACGATGAAAAGATAAATGAAAGTCGTGTGCAACAAGAGTGGATATTGAGTGAACTGAAAAATATTAAGAACGAGCTTAATGAAATTATCGGCGTATCAAAATAATATAGTATCTTTGTGTTGTGCCAAATATTTGTATTTACATAGTATATAAGCCATAATATGAGTGCAGCTGAAGTAAAAGCACAGTTTGAAATTGCGAAACAAGGCCTTAAGGCTATTCGTGATAAAAACTCTACTGCGCGTCAAGCAGCCGAACAGGGAAACCAATCCATTATTGGTGAAATTAATGATATTAACGATAAAATCGCCAAAATAAAAGAGCTTGTCGCAAGAAGTAATAACCTTGATTCAGCATTGAAGGCCAAGGAAGATGAACTTGAAAAACTTAACAAAGAAAGGGGAGATTTGAATACGGAGTTCGATAATGTTAAGCAAGAACGTGATAAATTACAACAGCAATTAAAGGAAAGTGAAGATAACTTGGGAAATGTCAACGCTATTGTTGTAACACGTGATGAAGAGGCTCGTGAAAAAAATAATGCACTTGAAGAGTTGCAAAGAGAGATGAACGAGGAGAGAACCCGTCTTGAAGGAATAAATCAGGATCTCCAGGACCTATTGGCTGATATTACACAGGTAAACCGTGAAATAAATGAGACCGATGGAGAGGTTCAAACCCTTAATCAATATAATCAGGAAACAGTTGAAAACATCAAAACTCTTCTTCAAAAAGTGAATATCGATCTTAATGATATATTGAACATGCCCCAGCCTCCTGCATCTCGTATGCAACAAATCCACCAAGATAGAGTTACGTCTCGTGCAGCGAACGAGAACACTGATGCATTAGGTGAAGAGGGTTTGGGTGGACTATTTGACGAACCTGCTACTCCACCACCTTCTATTCAGGAAGAATCTGCTATGATATCTCCACAAGATAAAGCAGTAGAAGAGGCAAGTAAAGAACCATGGTGGGCTACACTCAACCCATCCGAACAAGCCAACTATAGACGTGTTCCCGAACAAAGAAGCGTTCTACGTCAAGAAGGAAAGAAACGTCTTCAGGAACAAGCTGACAAAGCGGGTATAGAATCGACATGGAATGACTCTGATGATGATGGCTTCTATGATAATTTCAGCGAAGGTGAATCTGTATCTGGCAAGTGGGATCCCCCCGCTCCTGCTGCTGCTCCTGCTCCAAGCAGCAAACCTATATATCTCACTGAATGGAAGAATATGATGACCCCGGATGAAATGAATTTATTTAATCGTGATCCTTCTACACGTGCCGACCTTGAGGCTGAAGGAAAACGTCGCATTGCTGAAAAGAAAAAGTCTGTTGGAGGTCGTCGTACACGTCGTTCCAAAGCTGGGTTGCGTCGTCATTCCAAAACTCATAAAAAGGGAGGATATGTAGCGGTCTACAAAAAGAGTTCTCGTCGTTCTAGTTCTAAGTCTAAGAAAACTCGTTCAAAGAGATCTAGTAATTCAAGCAAAGGACACAAGTCTAGAAAACATTAATTAAAACACGATAAAAAATAGTTTTTCATTGATTTACTATTTTTTACTTTCTCTATATTTTAGGTTGTTCATCCTTATACTGTGAAACAAAATATTTTGTTAATACATTATATAGTTCTCTTATGAAGACATTTAGTTCTAAAAAGTTAATACCTGGATTGTTACATAGTAAAATTGTTTTATATGCAATCTCTATATTCACACTAGTTAACATATTTGGTTACATGATGACGGGATGCACATACACCGTTACATTTTTTGCATTAATCGCTTTTGTAACATCAATGTTCACTAAAAATATGATCATTATATTGGGGGCAAGTATTGCACTTACCAATGCTTTTATGGTGTGCAAGGTCGTTAAAGAAAACTTTGCTTCGATCGAAGAAGGTTTTCAAGGAAAGGGAAAGAAAGAAGGTATGAAGAAGGAAGGTATGAAGAAAGAAGGTATGAAGAAAGAAGGTATGGGGAAAAATGACTGTTCTGATGGTATGGATTGGGATGAAAAATCTGAGAAGTGTGTCAAGAAAGAGGAAATGACGGTTGGATACAAAAAAAATAATCGTCTTGACTATGCTGCCACTGTAGAGGATGCGTATGATGATCTCGATAAAATATTGGGCGCCGATGGAATTAAGAACCTCACAAACGACACTGAGAAATTAGTGAAACAACAGCAACAACTTGCGGGTCTCATGAAAAACATGGGTCCCATGGTTGGGCAAGTAAAGGAGATGATGCAAGGCATGGGAGGTTCCGATGGTATGCAGAAAATGATGGAAGGACTTAGTTCTAAGATAGGAGGAAAATAAATAACACAGCTTATTTACACCCAAGAGAGAAGAGAGAAAAGATAACACCATAAAGATATGTTCGATAGACGTGTCAATTGTTATATTATATGTGAGTACTATATATTACATATAATACAATGCCAAAGAAATGCCCCCCTGGTGTAATTTGTGTTGAAAACATGACACTTGTTGTTATCTTATTTATAATTGCAATCGCATTGTATTTAGGATATCCACATATTAGAAAAGTTGCAGCATCATACCATAGACAAAATACATCAAATGAATACGACACTAACTATTCTCAAAACACATCACTTATGTTTAACATGCCTACTAGAAAAATGTGTGACGATCCTGTAGGCTCTCATTATGATATGTTAATGAAACCTGGACACGGATATACAACTAATCCACAGGATGTTCTTATGAACCCTTATGTACCGCCTGTTAACATGGCTAACCACCCTAGCACGAGTACCCAAATGTCGCACCCATATGTGCCTGCGGGAAGAATGCCCGTGAACGTAGCAACGAACGTTGGTCATAGAAGCACAAGTTATACACAAACTGGTATTCTTACACCAACAGGAGGTAGCGAGAAGATCCTAGCACTCATGGGCAGACAATTACACACAAGTCGTCAAAAATGGCAATACTATACAATGAGTGACAATAATAACAGCGTAAAACTCCCGGTAATTAAAAATGGACGAAGTTGCACAAACGAGCACGGATGCGATGAGTTAAATAATGGAGATACTGTTTACGTTCAAGGATACAATCAATCATTTTCTGTCACCATATATGAGAATGATTCATTACAATACATCCCTTATTTATAAATCGGGAATTAATATATAAAATACCTATTTAGAAATAAACACTATATTACACTATAGTATAATGTTTACTCAAGCTTTACTTTTTGGAAGCTTTTTGTGTATTATTTCTGGAATTGCCGGAAGCTCACTCCATTCTCGGTTTAGAAATTGGGTAGAGGAGCATGATATGAAGTTTATTAATAATGCCCACGAGTTTAGAGCGTTTGATAATTGGGTAGAGAATGATCGTCATATTGAAACGACTAATTTTAAAAATATGAGCTACACTCTTGGTCACAATCAGTTTTCTGGTATGGACGAGAGCGAGTTTTCGCTCTTTTTGGGACTAGATACTAATGGCGTTGGTGGAAATCATATTAATTTGCGCGGACCCCGCCTCTACCTGGCAGACATTGTTGTCGACCAATCTGTAGACTGGGTTACCGCCGGAGCTGTCACTCCCGTTAAGAACCAGGGACAATGTGGATCATGTTGGTCATTTTCTACCACCGGTGCGTTGGAGGGGGCTTACTTTATTAAATACGGAGAACTTGTCTCTTTCTCCGAGCAACAACTTGTAAGTTGCGATAATCGTCAGAACGGTGGAAAGGATATGGGATGCAATGGTGGTCTTATGGATAACGCATTTAGCTGGATTGAAAAGAACGGCGGACTTTGCAGTGAGCAAGGCTACCCGTACACTTCTGGTGATACCAAAAGTGCTGGAACTTGTGAAACATCGTGCACAAATGTAGACAATAGTCAGATCCATTCATTTGCAGATGTTCCTGCTAACTCTGACGATGATATGATGGCAGTACTTAACGTTCAGCCTGTTTCCATCGCCATCCAAGCAGACCAGAAGGACTTCCAATTGTACAGCACAGGAGTATTTACTGGTTCTTGCGGCACTAGCCTTGACCATGGAGTTATGGTTGTTGGATATGGTTCAAAGGATAACGAGGATTATTATCGTGTGAAGAACAGCTGGGGGACTACTTGGGGAGATCAGGGTTATATCTACCTCGGTAGAGGAAAGCAATACAACAATGGATCTGGACAATGTGGCATGTTAATGCAAGCCAGTTATCCAACAATGTAATAAACTAATTTGATTACATATTTACTTATGAAATAAACATGTATTCTATATATTTTTCAGTTAACGTTCGTGAACCCTTCTAGTAAGATATTTATGCTGAGTTCGTTTACCTTTCTTTCGGCGTGTTTTTTTACCTGATTTTCCGCCCTTATTGGGTTTATTGTTGTTATTATTCGGTGCATTAACTCCATCTGCATTATCATTTGAACTTACCCCCGTCTCGACAGGTTGTTCGCCCTCGGTGGCGTCTGTCTTGGTGGCTTCTTTATCATCATTGGTTTCGGTTTCGATAGGTTGTTCGCTCTCCACGGTGTCGGGTTCATCCTGATCTTTGGTCTCGATATCGGGTTTGGCAGGTTGCTCGTCATCATTGGTTTTGGTATCGGTAGGTTTGTCATCCTTGGTTTTGGTCTCGATATCGGGTTCGGCAGGTTGCTCGTCATCATTGGTTTTGGTATCGGTAGGTTCATCATCCTTGGTTTTGGTATCGGTAGGTTCATCATCACTTGAACTATCCTCGTCTTCATCACTTGAACTATCCTCGTCTTCATCACTTGAACTATCCTCGTCTTCATCACTTGAACTATCCTCGTCCTTATCTTTATTTCCCATTTTTGCCGACATAGATTTCGCACCTTTTGCAAGCGTATCATTTGCTTCTTTATTTGATTTAATTGGATTTTGATATTTTGAAGAACTTGAACTTCCCATTTCACGAACAACCGCTTCTGCAATACGATCCGCAAAATCTCCAAATGTGATATCACCAATGTTTCCAGCATCATCATCACTGTCACTATCGTCACTATCGTCACTATCGTCACTATCATCACTGGCACTTTCATCCTTAGCATCAGGGGCGGCTTCTTCGTCGCCTTCCTTAGCATCAGGGGTGGCTTCTTCGTCGCCTTCCTTAGCGTCAGGGGTGGCTTCTTCGTCGCCTTCCTTAGCATCAGGGGTGGTTTCTTCGTCGCCTTCCTTAGCATCAGGGGGGGTTTCTTCGTCGCCTTCCTTAGCATCAGGGGTGGTTTCTTCGTCGCCTTCCTTAGCATCAGGGGTGGTTTCTTCGCCACTATCATTCTCTTTAGTAGAAGGAACGACTGTATCTACAGTACCATCATCAGTTGTTGTAGCATTATCATCGACACTAGGTTGTGCGGTGTCCGCTCCATCGGCACTAGGTTGATCAGTGTCAGCTACCGGTTGCCCGGGATCAGCTCCATCGGCTACAGGTTGCTCAGCATCAGCGCCGGGGTTCTCTCCATCATTAATCTTTTTATCATCAATCTTATTCGGTTCAGTAGTACTACTTGGTGATTTGGGATCAACGGGTGCAGACCCAGATTTTTCATCATCTTTCTCTAGACCTCCTCGCATAGTTTTCCTATGTAATCTTGCATTACGTGTATTTTTTCTGTTTCTAAATGTTTTACTAGACGAAGAAGACTTTTTACGGTTGTTGACACGTTTCTTCCTTGTCTGGACAGTAGTTTTACGTATCTTAGACAATTTACCTTTAGTTAACTTCATGATAATCCTGTTATAATATCGTTATATTATTTTTTTGTATATTGTTATTATAGTATAGATTACCATGACAAATAATGATTTTACAACGTCAGTATCAAAATTAGACGCTAAGGGAAAATGTAAAGATAAATGTTCATTAACTGTTCATAAAAAATCCCCAAATACACAGAAAACTGTTTCTATCCGTTGGAAGAAAACTGATAAAGCGGGTCAAATAAATGTAAACATAGTTTCTTATGATGAAGAAAATGCAAAGGCGATTACTTATGGCGGAGACGTATTTGTATTCAATAAGCCCACTAAGTTTAGTTTTTATAAAAACGTTGATATAACAATAAACGGACAAACCCCTGACTGTATAGCATCATTATTTTTTATTGAAAAAGGAAATAAGAGAACAAAACAACTGGAAGTAATAATTCCATTTTCAACTGGTGAGAAAATAACACCTGGAACAAAATTAATAAATAAAATTATTGATAATATTGTTTCGTTGCAACCCAATGAAGACGATGAGCCAACAAGATTAGATAATATTCGGATGTTAGATTTGTTTCCAGACAAAGGAACGTATTATGATAGTATGTCAAAAAAGGGGGATGATCATTTTATTATAATAGATACATTTCAGGCTATTAATACCGACGATATGGAAAAAATAGACAAACTTTTTGAAGTTGACCGGGATGATGTTAAAGATATAATTAGAGAACCAGGAATAAAATTAAACTTCTCTTCGTATTATAAAAGTGAAAATCCAATAGTAGAAGGTCTTGCAAACATGAAAAACAAAGCATCTAGAGACGAAATTTATATAGACTGCCATCCCGTAGGAGTAGACGACGAAACTCAGCAAGTTACAGAACAATATGATAAGGGTAAGGCAAACAAAACACAAACCCAACTTATATTTTTTTTAATGCTGTTAATTACAGTTATAGCGGTAATGGCATTATTATATGGCATTAATTATCTCATTAAGAAATATTCCAATTAAGTATAATTTAATATTATTTGAAATGTTAAATTATAAATAAAACTTAGTCAAGACTGCTTCCACCTGAAGCTGCCAGTATCGGAGATATGTTATCGGATTCACTAGAGTTCATGTAATTAGAGGAAGAACTCAAAGGAGCCATATTAGAAATAACCTCTTCTTCAAGACTGTCATCATTTGAACGGATGATATCTTCGGGTAATTCGGTAGAAGGCATTTGTGACGAGAATGTCTCAGTAGAGTCACTTTGGGGAGCCATATTTTGGTATTGAGGATAGTTACTAGTTCCGACTTGACGGTTGTCTACAATCATTTTGAAAATAACAAAAATCGCTAAAAATCCCACGATAGGATGAAAATAAGTAAAAGAGAGAAGAGCCAAGGCACTCAACACAATAAGACCCAAAATACTTTTACTTCTATTGTTCATCATATCAGGAACCTTTACATCCATTACAATATAAGAAAGCAATACTAATGTGACAACAATATCTATTCCGTGTTTTAGTATAAGTTTTTTGATAGACATGCTTTATATGTTATACAGTGAGAATAAATAATTCATAATATTCCCAAAGTGTTTGTAATATTTGTTAGTTTCTATACAAAAACGATATAAATTGATTTAATATATTTTCTATACATCTACTATTACTATTACAAATAACACATTATGGATACATTTGTTAAAAAAGTTCCAAGGTCTTCAGTCACACAAGAACCGAAAACTAAAAAGGTAGTTATCACGAAAACTACTAAAAAGGTAATTACTGGAAATGCAAAATCAATTATAAAAGTAGGCGGTGATCCAATCAAAACAGAAAAGGATACAGTTCTTGGGACAAAAGGGTATTCTATAAACAAGTCAGAATTTACAGAAGAAGAAGTAATTAAATTAAAAGATGAGTTGGTGGCTAAACCACATACTCAGGGCGGGTTCTCAGCTAGCACAGCTGTAAAAAAGTTCCCAATATATCGTGAATCAACTACTAGATTATATATGCCAAGATATTTCGGTGAAGCTAAGTTTGGAATAGCTAAACGCATGAAGGTGCCAGAAGGTGTTGAAATTACCGTCCCTTTTCAAGGATCTCTTAGAACAAACCAGGTTCCAGTTGTAGAAACTTACATTAATCATGTTAGGCAAAACGAAGTATTTGGAAGTGGTGGTTTGTTGGAACTTCCGTGTGCATATGGAAAGACTACCCTAGCTTTGTATATTTGTTCTGAACTCAAGGTGAAAACATTAGTTATTGTTCATAAAGAGTTTCTTCTTAATCAGTGGATCGAGCGTATACGTGAGTTTCTGCCTACAGCTCGAGTGGGTCGCATTCAAGGAACTACTATTGATATTGAAAATAAAGACATTGTAATTGGAATGCTTCAGTCTCTTTCCATGAAAGATTATCCAGATGGAACATTTTCAAGTTTTGGTCTTACAATAATTGACGAAGTGCATCATATATCAAGTGAAGTATTCTCCTGTGCATTATTTAAAATAGTAACAAAATACATGCTCGGTCTATCTGCAACTATGAACAGAAAAGATGGAACTACCAAAGTATTCAAGATGTTCTTAGGAGATGTTGTTTATAAGGGTGATCGAGATCAAGAACATGATGTCATTGTTCGAGGTATTCAATATCGTTCAGATGATGATGATTTCAACAGTATAGTAACCAACTTTCGAGGAGATGTTGTATACAGCACGATGATTTCAAAATTATGTGGATACAATAAGAGATCCGAGTTTATACTACGGGTTCTTTCGGATATGTTAAAAGAAAATAATGAACAACAAATTATGATTTTGGCTCACAATAAAAGCCTTCTTACTTACCTGTATGATGCAATTGACGCAAGAAAGATTGCAAGTGTAGGATATTATGTTGGAGGGATGAAAGAGGCCGCCTTAAAAGAAAGCGAAACAAAAAAGGTCGTGATTGCCACATATAGTATGGCATCTGAAGCATTAGATATTAAAACTCTTACAACTCTTATTATGGCAACGCCCAAAACAGATATCGAACAGTCTATTGGTAGAATATTACGACAGCGACATACTAATCCAATTGTGGTAGATATTATTGATCAACATGAACCTTTTATTCGCCAATGGTATAAACGTCTCAAATTTTACAAAAAACATAATTATCAAATCATACAAACAACAAGCACAAACTACACACCTGATACAACACAATGGAAATCTGCCAAACCAACACCTAGTAAAAAGGTCAGTAAAAAGACAACAGTAAACACACAAGAAACAGTACTACAACAGCTTTTGAATAATTCTGGAGTTGTTGAAGATTGTGGATACACACAAGGCAATGATAGTGATAATGATAATGATAGTGGTGATGAATTATTTCAAGATCCAAATGAATCCAGAAAAAATACAGGCTCGAAATGTTTAATATAATAATTAGAAAAGTGGATACCTTAAATCACACGTTGAAAAGGAGCAGGGTTTGCAAGAGATAACTCACTTGAAGAAAGAGGATAAGCAGGAGTGCTATACCCTACAGTAGTGGTACCTCCACGCATTTTCATGCTCTTTCTTTTCTTAGATGATTTTTTATGTTTGCGGACAGACTTATTCTTTCTAGTCTTAGATTTTCTAGTCTTGCTACGCTTTGTTCTTTTGCGGGAAAATGGAGGAAAAGAAACTTCGGTAAGCGCCATAAGCTGTTTTTTTACCAAACGAATATCTTTTTGGGGGGTCATTATATTATGTTTCTTGTACAGTACGTTAATATTTTTTATTTTTAAAGGTTTACATGTTTTCTTACGCATTTTTCTTGCTCCTCCAGTAAAAACAGAGGAAGGTTCCGATGTAGGGATCTGGTTACTTCCCATGTTTCCACTAAAGTTTACTGGTGGCCAATTCACCATATTATTCCCCGCATTATCAGGATAGATAGTATAAGATGTTTCGTTTGCATCCAGTTGATTATCAAAATTAAATGATCGTGACATGTATACATTATATACACAATATAATCGCATTCATTAAATATATCTACCTATACCATTTAGTTCGTCTCGAGTTGCTACACGATGTTTTCTGTCTGCAAGTTTTACGGGAACCCATTTATTAATTTTTTTCATATAAGAACAAACCATGCGATAGCTTTTGTCTAGATGCACATATTTATCGATTGCAACATTTTCAAAGTCTTCTTCGTCGTCACTCTCTTCTAAAGTATCTAGATTGGAGTTCTCTTTAATATTTCTAAACAGTTTGTTCATCAGAACACTTTTATCGTAACTTTGTATTCCTGCATACCCATAAAACTCTCTATTATCGTCGTCCACTGAAGAATGATACGTATAAAGTTTATAAATATCATTCTGGGTATCTGGCGTAACAATAAATATTTTTTCACCAATATTATATCGTTGGTTGGGTAGTCGAGCGTTTGCATGTCTATAATGTTGACTATTTTGTGTCACAATATATTCGTTATATGTGTCGAGATCAACGTTCACAACTGATGTTTCTTTTCGTTCATCATATCGAAACTGAATATATTTCACTGGATATGGAAGAGCTTTCGCATGTTTTACTATTTCTTCTGGTTTCATATTTCCAATCAATGTCACACACATAGCTAGGACACACTGTTTTTCAAAATATCTCGTTTGTTTTATTTCGTTCATAAACATGGATCTCATGGTATCAAGTCTATTGTACAGTGGGGTTGACTGAACATAAACTCCTTTGTAATAGTATATATCTTCAATAACACCTACAAACTTATTATTTATGCGAGAATGTGTTCCTCTCAAGATTGTTCCATCTCCATAACATAGCGAGGTATCAAAACAGGTTTGGATTGCAAAATACGAAGATCTATTTATATTTTTGGTTAGATGACTATTAACATGCATACAGTCGATTACAAAACAAACATTTTGATCTTCGAAAACGGTAAACCAAAATAGACAACGTCTGCCTTTTGGTATTAATAAAGCAATATCTGCGTTGTAACATACTTGATCACCTTTAGATTCAAATATGTTACTTATACGAGGAAAGTGTTTCACAAGGGTTTCCGTACTTTTATCTGCAACATTCACAACCCGGTGTTCGTGCATATTTACTTTTTGTTTACCCTGTATTTCCCTTACTACACGGTTTGGTTTATTTTTGCCAATACGATACGGATTGTTCTTAAACTTAGCGTTGGAAACATATTCTTTTTGATTGCTCATTTTAAAAATATATGGCTTGTAGTGTACTAATTGTATATATATCAATTATATTTATATCAATTTACCAATTACAACCATGAAGTTATGTCGACAAGTTGTTGATATATGTTGTTAGTTCACTTTGCATATCAACTTCTAAATCTTTCGATTGATTATTATGTAAAAGTGAATCTAAACTAGTTGTATTTACTGGCGTTATATCTTCTCGGTTAGGTATAACCTTTATTAGATTGTCTTCTTCGTGTATACTTACATTCTTTCCCTTTTTATTAGGTGTTGTTGTCTTTGAAATATTTAATGCAGAGGCAACGTCTTCATACATTTTTTTAGATTCTCTTAACATGTCTAAAGTTGCATTAGCATCTATATATTTTAATTTCACATAATTAAATATTTGATGTCCTATGAATACTGCTATTAAAGATAAAATGACTATTTTTATAAAATCTATCATTCGATGTTTTTGTATTTTGTCCTATATTATAGTTAATAGCATATTAACTTCTTTAGAAATTAACTCATTGTCTAGATTTTCAAGACTCCAAAAGTAGAATGATTTTGGCTGAAACCCAACATATTTAGATTTTTCTTGTTCCACATTATTGACTAAGGGACTGCTTAATACACTAAATCTATTTTCACTATTTGTATATACACCTTCTACAACTAAATGAACACATGACTTCTTGTCGACACAATAACGATGCTCTACAATTTCGGCATAATGATGATCAAATGGTACCTGTGAAATAACATCTCGTTCATCATAATAACTATTGTCAACAACAAATCCATCTAATTGAATGACAGGAATATCAATTGGAAGCATTTTGGTAATATTTGAACCCTTTATTTGAAATATTCCATCTGAAGAAAAAATCATTCTTCTAACATTTGTTCCCACATAATAATGTTCAAGATTGTTCAACTTAGAACTAATATTTTTCACTGAGTAGTTATTCACAAATAGTCTAGGCATTGCTATTGTTATAATTAACGTGTAAACTATTTAAACCGATTGTTTATTGTTAACATACAAGTAACCTTTCAAATGACAAAAAATATTGGCGTCGTTATTGTAGAAAAGACAGGTGTATTAAAAAACCTTTGTATTAAGTCCTTTTCTGAGGACGATTTATATAAAAAATGCGGGTTCAAGTCAAAAGAAAACTTCAATAAGCATCACGAATGGCGTATTCGAAAGGCAGACTTAACATACATCATTTCTTTGTATGGAAAAGACGCCGGGAAGGCAATGTCCGAAAATAAATATGACTTTCCTCCTCCTGTTGACAACACCTTGTTTTTTGGGAATTGTGTTATTGTTTGCCACACCAGATACAAAGGAGAAAGTGGAGATCCTTTACTCGAAACCATTGATATTAATCTATGGGAAAAATTATACGAGGCGTTGTTTGGCGGATTTGAAGATCTGACAGCAACACAAAAAGAAGACGAAGAAGAGGTCGACGAACTGGAAAATATCCCTGCAGACAAGAAAACAAAAGAAGGTGGGTATTTAAAAGATGGGTTTGTAGTGGACGATATAGAAGAAGATACTTCATCTAATAATGAGGAAGATGACGAAAGTAATGAGTTTGGAACTTGTGAAGAAGAAAGTGATGAAACTAGCGAAGATGTATCGTATGAAACAGGTTCAGAACTCTCAGAAGAAAGTTACATAGTCGAACCATGATAAATAAGTTGGGTTGCATAAATTGAATTAAAATAGATTATAAACTTAGACATATAATCTATTATAATACAGTATATATCATGATCATTGATAACCCTGACAGATATCGAAAGAACGTCCGAGAAAAAATTAATAATATACTTAATCAACCAGTAAAAAGTTCTAATCTAGAAATAGGCGTGTTCAACTTTGCTATTAAAGAGGCAAACAATAGGAAAGTCGTAAAAAAATGGGACAACCCACACTTTGTTCAACTGTATAAAGATCGACTAAGAACTATTGTTGTTAATTTAAAGGATGATGAGATATTGGAGAAATTACAAAACAATACCATTAAACCGCAATCGTTTGCCAGGATGACACACTATGAAATGTGTCCGAAAAAGTGGGATACTCTTATTTCAAAGAAGATTGAACGAGATCGTTTTAAATACGATACACAGATTGAAGCGGCAACCGATACATTTACATGCAGAAAATGTAAGTCGAATAAGTGCACATATTATCAAATGCAAACAAGATCTGCGGATGAACCGATGACAATATTCGTTACATGTATTGATTGTGGAGCTAGATGGAAGTGTTAATTACATACAAAATAATATAAAAATAAGTCGGATTTCAGACTTATTTTTATCAAAACAAAGGTAAAGATGTAAAATACTACTTGCGAGATTTTCTCTTTTTTCCTCTTTTTCCACCCATAAACTCCTCTACTGGAGTTTCGGGACGAGTGTTCGGAACAAGTTCAAATATAATATTCAAGCTTTCTAGAACATCTCTATGTCTT
>Ga0209533_1000669_pt1 | contig 32361 bp, 23 predicted proteins | sample COG_04_FD_184748 | JGI IMG/M metagenome (GOLD analysis project Ga0209533, IMG submission 184748) | Pelagic Microbial community sample from North Sea - COGITO 998_met_04 (SPAdes) (version 2) | ecosystem: Environmental > Aquatic > Marine > Neritic zone/Coastal water | place: Helgoland, sampling...
ATATTTTTTATTTCAAAAAAAAATGAAATATTAGAAATAATAAAAAAACGTCATAAATTAGTAAAAAATAGTATTGACTTAGAAAATATAAATAATTTAGTAGAAGAATATACAAATGACTATAGGATATTAGATGTATTTCAAACATATGTTCCTTATAATCATGATGAAATTGAAAAAAGAATATATGAAAAAAAACCGATAACGATAAAAAACGTAACAAATAAAGATAGTATATGTTATCCTGTAACAACAAGATATATGAAAAATTTGAATAATTTAATAATATTTTGCAAAGAAAATACAACAATGTCATTATTTACTAAAAAAATTAGAATAGGTTATAATAAGAAAACTCATAAAAATAGAAAAATATATAAATTTTAATTATAAATTTTAATTATAAATTTTAATTAAATCTCATCAATGTCAACTGTCTCATTGCCCTCCCCTCCTGGTACAGATTGATCCATAGCAGTTTTTGTATCAGCTCTAATATTTTGTTCTAATTCTGTAGTATTAGTGTCTGTAAATTCAAACCCATTATCATTTTCAATTGTTGATTTATCTTCATCTTTAGTACCTATACCTTTAAATATAGTCCAATCAAACTTTACAGTATCTATTAATCTATCCATCTCTGATTTATTATACACTTCTAATAGATCACATTTTTGAATTTTTGTATCACTTACCGTTTCCCAGCTTCTAATGTCAATTAATACAAATGATCCTGTACTAATTGTATTATCTCTTTTAGATCTGCCTCTAAATTTATTGCGTATAATACATATTCTTGGATGTTGATCGCCACATATTACGTGACACATCCCATTTCCTAACATTTTTGAAACGCATGCAAATTGTTCGTCTGGTTCATTAGGGTTCGGAGTACGTAACCTAGTGTCTCTAGGAGCAGTGACAACCTTGCGAGCCAATTTTTTACTTTTATTACCTCCAAAATTCTTTACCATTATAGTTGTTATTGTATAATATAACAAATATAATAAATTCAATTTTATATAAAATTAAAGATTAATATTGATATAATATGCCACATTGAATTACAAACGACCAATTTAAACCTTTTAAATCTATTACAAATCCTTTATCGTCAACGAGTGTAATTTTTAGTCTACGTAAATTAACTGGACCAAAATATTTACGTTCATGCATCTGCAATGAACCACTAAAATCTATATATGGATAGTTATTTTCATCCGTATTTGACGAAGTTCCTTTTATAGGAATAAGTGCAAAACAATTATTGGTAACTGGTGGTTTTAACCGACTATTTTTAAATGTATATTCTATAGATTTTTCTCCAATTTGATTTTGAGAAAATGCATATATTTCTTTTTGTGTATGTGTTCTGGGTTTCATAGGTAAATAAATAAAATCACTATTTTTAGTACTGGGTGTTTCTTTAATAATTTTTGTATGAGCATCTATATTCGTTTTATCTTTAGCAATGGGCATATCCGTAATAGTATTTTTATTAGAACTAGTTATAGCAGATATAGTACTATCTCCTGTAAATTCAATATTTGTATTAATTCTATTTTGCAAAAAATCGTCAATATATATCATTACAAATTTTGTATCACTAATATCATATGCTGCTTCGCTAGTGTAAATATTTTCATTATTAATATTATTAGGATTCTTAGGATTCTTAGGATTATATGAATAAAATATATTTCTAAACCCTAATATCCATCCTAAAGAATAATCTAATTTAACATTATTGCGCATTGTAAAAAATTTAACGGATCCTCGTTTTATTATTAATTCTATTTTATTATTTGTTTTATTATATTCAAATTTAATATCTTCTGATGTAATCATATCACTACTAATATCTGAATTATTTGTACATTTGGGAAATATTTCTTTATTATAATAATCAATCGTATTTTTAATAGAATTATTAATTTCAGTAATTAGATTACCTATATTACTATATTTATTATCAGGAATAATAACAGGTAAAAACTTACTTTTACATAGTAAATCTGACTCTGTATTTAAATATAAATTACCATTATCGTCTCTTGCTAAATATTCCATCGGATCGTCTACGAAATCTTCAAGATCTTCTTCATTCAACTTGGAAATAAAAAAAAAATTATTCCGTCTAGTTGATGTAATATTATTCCATACAAGTGGAATATGAAGTGAAAATAATTTAAATGATAATAAATCACTAATCGGATGCTCTAAATCAATAGTAAATGGATTAGTATTTATAATTGGATTGAGCAGTGCAGCGGCAGCATTTACATCAGAACTCTCATTTAACGGATAATAATTAAACTGTCTGTATCTACTATCAATAACTAATGTTCTCTGAATAATATTTTCCAAGTTAGGATTAAGTTTACCTTCTTTTATAGGAGCATCATAAGTTGTGTTATTGTCCAATTGTGTCCTTGGAATTATAACACCCGTACCTTGGTCAAATGTATTGTCTTTATCAACCGTTGATAGTGATATATTATTATTTGTTTCTACAGTATTAGAATTAATTTTATTTTTTTCAATAAAAAAATTTAATAATTTATCTTTTGATGGAATTAACATATCTCTAATATTTCCATGACTTTCTGGTATTTTATTGATAAACTCATTTGTATAATGTTGTATTTTTTCTAAATTTAAATCTTCTTCTCTTTCATCTATTTTAAATAATAATAATAATTCACTTATATCAAATTTATCAAAATTATAACTACTTTCTTGTTTTTCTTTTCTAACACTTTCTTGTTTTCTAACACTTTCTTTCATGTTTGATAAATCTATATTTAAACTAACATTAGTATTTTTTGATTTTTCTTTCATTTTTGATAAATCTATATTTAAACTAGCATTAGTATTTTTTGATTTTTCTTTCATTTTTGATAAATCTATATTTAAACTAGCATTAGTATTTTTTGATTTTTCTTTGATTTTTGATAAATCTATATTTAAACTAGCATTTCTAGTATTAGCATTTCTAGTATTAGCATTTGTTGCATTTTCTAATTGTTTAATTAAATCATTTAAATTATTGTTCATTATAACATATATAATATTTTATTTCTATGTTTTATTCTCAAATAGTTTTTCAAAATAAGAAGGAAAATGTAATATATGTTTGCATTTATCAATTATATTATTTGGGATTCGTTGTATACCCTTTCCCCGTTTTAAATGTCTTGAAGTGGTAAAACATATAATATCAAAGAATCTTAATACACTTTCATCAAAATTATTTAACTCAGATCTATCAATTCTGTATAATGATTTATATGTGAAACGATTATAATTTTTATCTGTAAAAATATTTTTCGCTTTACTTATTACATAATTTTTAATAATACCAATGCCTTTTATTTTATTCTCATCATTGTGCATTTCTAATACAATAATATAATTATTTATTGGTATTTTATCTGTAATATGAGAAGGAGAATTATAAAATAAAGATTTCTTATTATTCATAAATAATGTTTGTTCTCTCCAGGTAGATTCATTAAATCTAGTAACAGCTACCGTATATGTCATGTATAATATTTTTGTGGTATACCATATGAAATTATCAATTTTTTAAAAATTAAAACGTGTATATTTATTGTATTTATTTGCAAAATCCAAACTTATATTGAAATATAAAGATAAATTATCATCATTTATTATTTCAGGAAAATCCGAAATACAACTAATATCCGGTAATAATTCAAAAATATACTTTTCTAAATATTTCATTCGGTAACGAGTGGATTCAAATAGAGTTATAATAAATGATGTGGAGAGAAAATCAAAAATTCGTTTTAATTTATCACTATTTTCGTCCATTATTATATAATTATCTCTATTAGAAATACCATATTCGCCTTCTTTATCATGATACGGAAATCCATACATTTTATGAGCCATAACAACTTTTTTAATACCATGATATGCTAATTTAATATTACTATAACGTAATGATAGTTCAGGTTGAATTTTATTTTTAATTAAACATGTGTGTATATTTGGATAAGCGTGACTATTGTCAGACATGCTTTGCAATGATGTTTTTGCTGGAGGCATATTTGTTTTTATTATATATTTTTTTAGTGAACCATATTTTGCAATATATGGTTGAAACCTGGAAAGTATGTGAGCATATTTTAATGGTATAGGTGAGAGATTATTTAATTTATAATTAATATATGAGGTTGAATCAGTTAATAATAATTCTTGTTCATTTTTTCTATGTTTTATATTTTGTAAGCATACTATACATATAGGCGTTTGTGCATTATACGAAAATATTTTATTAGCACAACTATTATCAAAACATTTTATTTTAATAATATTTCTCTCAAAAAAAAGGTTATACATATTTTCTTTATCAGGTTTCATCCAAATTACAGGAATACATACATTTAAAAACCCACCCGAATTTAATAAATGAATAGATTTTTTAATAAATAATTTCCATATAGCTTTTCCATCCTTTTTTTTATTATCATTCGTATTTGTAGGTACTTTTATAGAACCATTTGAATTATATGGCGGATTACCAATGATTACATCATAACAAATATTATTATTAAATAATAAGAAATCTTCATTATATATATTGGCATTCTCTCCAAAGTATTGTTTGAGTTCAAAAATGTAAACAGAGTTTACTTCAACCATATACAACATATTTTGGATTATATGTATTTTCCTTTTCGTTTCATCTTTTATCGTGGAGAGATTTATAAATAATCTATCAAATACACATTTAATAAATATACCATTGCCACATCCTGGATCTAACCATTTATAATTAGGATTTGACCATACGTCTGTAGGTAATAAATCTAATATATCTTCAACTAAATATTTAGGAGTAGCTACGTCGCCGTATTTAGTTTTATAATCCATTAATCTAACTTAATTTTTATTAAATTAAATAATTACGTATATTATATGGAATATATTAAAATAAAACATATATACGATTTTATATCTCTTTTTCCTTTGGTGTTATTTGCATATGGTATATCAGATATATTTATGAATAATAATTACTATATATTAATTGGTATATTTATTTCTAGCGGAATACAACGATCTATAAAAATAATGACAACCTCATGGAACCCTAATATATTTAAAAGACCAGATAATGCACGAGACGTAGGAGGGTTTAATACAGGGGGATATGTTGGAGATAAATCAGGATTTCCTTCAGGACATACATTATGTGTTTCCTATGTTATGAATTATTTAATATTTATTAATAATGGTAATTTTTTTACAACAGATAGTATAGCAAAACAACTAATAATTGTTATGGTTGCTTATGCCCGTGTTAAAAAGGGTGCACATAGAATAGTTCAAGTAATTGCTGGATATATATTTGGATTAGCACTAGCATACGGAATATATCGTTTACAATAAATATTTAATTTTATAATTAATTTAAATATTTATTTATTTCTTTTGAAAACGCTGAACACATTCCCAAATTTTAGATGATTCGGGAAGACTATAAACGCCACGCTTTTGTGCAATGTTTACAAAATTAACGATAAGATTAAGTGCAATATTTTCATCGGTTACATCTACGTCTAGAATATTTAATTGATTTGTTGTTTCGGTTGATTGGGCTTCTTGGGTCTTAACTTCTTGGGGTTGGGTTTGGCTAGTTGATACTGATTGATCCATGCTATATACTTACTAATTAATAAGTATTTAATATATTTTAGTATATATTATATTTTAAATATATTAATATCATATAAGAATGTTTGATTTGAACATTAATCAATATAATAACAATGAATTATTGGACTTATTATCTATAAATAAAGATTCAATATATGATATTATAGAAATAAATTCAAAATACGAAAAATTAGTAAATAAAATACAAATCAGCAATAAAACAAATACTGAAAAAAAAGAAATATCTAGATTCTTAGAAGAAGTGAAGAATAAAGTAATAATTAATTTATCAAAAACATCAAATCAAAGTACAATAAATACATTAACCACTACCATAAATGAAAATACATCACAATTAAATCCATTATATATGTCATCGTCATCTAAAAGTAAAAACCTATTTGTTGAAAAAGTAATAACAATAGATACCAGATTTAGACCTAATTATTCTAATAATAATGGAACAAATTTTATATATTCAATACCACAGCCTATAACAAATATAACAAAAATGGATTTAATATCAATTGAAATACCTCAAGTATATTGCATTATGTCAGATTATTATCAAAATTCTAGCTTTATGTTAAAAATAGATGATATAGAACATATGATAAATTTACCCAATATTTATTTATTAAATCACGGTTTTAGAGATTATCTGAAATTAATTAAGTTATGTAATATTGTTTTTCAAAAACATACAGATAATTTAGTTAATAAATGTTCTTTTGTTTTACCAGAGATTGAAGATGATAATATTACATTAATACAAAATATATTTTTTGTATTTGATACAACAGGATTAGATACAGATAAAATACCTAAAAATATTCAATTACATTTTGAAAAAACATCTGAAACTAGTACAGGAGTAAGAGATATAAGAAGTAAATTAGGATGGATGATAGGTTTTAGAAAACCTATAGTAGAATTAAAAACAATGGATGAAATGGAACATATATTTGATCTAGATTTGACATTAAATAAAGATAGTTTTAAAGATAAATTATTTATAAGAGCAGACGTACCGTTACAGTTAACAAGTTCAAAATATTTATATTTAATAGTAGACGATTTTAACTCAAACAAGATGGAAAATTTTATAATAGATGAAATTACATTAAAAGGATGTGATGCAAATGTATCATTGGGAGGAAATGTATTAGCAAAAATATTGTTTGATAGTGGAAGTGAATTTTATACGGTAGATAGACTTGTAAAAATTCAAAGACAGTATACAGGTCCAATAGATATACAAAAATTAAAAATATCGCTAATAGATGAATTTGGAAGAATAGTAGATTTAAATAATATAGATTGGTCATTTTCTATAAAACTATCAAGCGGGTAATTTATTTACCACATGCGCTACATCCTTTACTTACTCCTTGAATTCTACCTAAAAAATTTTTGAAGGATCTATTCGGTAGTTGCATAGGTTTTGCAGTTGGTGCTAAATTAATAGTAGATTTATTTATTGTAATATTTTGTTTTTTAGTAGACAAGTTCATGTATATTTTATTCATTATAATATTTGTTTATAAAATATTATAATAAAAATTTATATTTATTATATAAATGATATAACTTTTCGTGATTTATTTTGTGGTAGTTTATTTTGTGGTAGTTTATTTTGTGGTGGTTTATTTGTATTTTCTAATGGTGTAGTAGAAATTATTTTTGGTGGTTTATTTTCTAATGGCGTAGTAGAAATTATTTTTGGCGGTTTATTTTTATTTTGTGATGATGACATACCCATATAATATCCTGGAGGAGGAAGTGCACGAGGTTTCCATTTATTAATAGTTTTAACTTGTGGTTCAGAAATAGTTTTAACTTGTGGTTCGGAAATAGTTTTAACTTGTGGTTCGGAAATAGTTTTAACTTGTGGTTCGGAAATAGTTTTAACTTGTGGTTCGGAAATAGTTTTAACTTGTGGTTCAGAAACTGGCATTGATTTATTATTAGATTCATTTAATAAAATTTTGTTAATTAGATCGGTATTAGGTTGTTCAACTACAGATTTAACAACAGGTTCAACTACAGATTTAACAACAGATTTAACTACAGGTTCAACTACAGGTTCAACTACAGATTTAACTACAGGTTCAACTACAGATTTAACTACAGGTTCAACTACAGGTTCAACTACAGATTTAACTACAGATTTAGATACTTCTAATTGTAATTGTCTTATTTTTATTTGCAGTTCTTTAATTCTTTCAGATTCTTTATTGTTATTTGTTATATTAGTTAATTCATGTTGTTTATATTTTTCTTTTTCTTCTTGTAGACTTTTAATAATATTTAATAAATTTTCATTATTATTGTTATGAGCATCTATACTTGTATTTGTTAATTCTTTTACTAATTCTGAATTTTTTGATGATAGTGCTGTTACGTCATTGTATAATTCTTTAATTTTTGTTTGATAAAATCCCAGTTGTGTATGTCTTTGAATATTACTGTCATGTATAATACCTTTAATGCTACTATATTTATCATTTTTATTCTTATTTAATAATAATTTAACCTCGGATTCTAATTTGCGCTGTTTTTCTATTTCTTTTTCTAGATCACTCGGATTAATATCGTCTGGATTAAAATCTTTATTCATATATAAATAATAATAATATTTTTTTATTTTATGTTTAAACATTTATGTTTTAAATCTAATAATCTACGTTGATAAGATCCGTGTTTTTTATGTACACCATACCCATTTGCGCTTAATGATCCTGGTTTTAAAGATGTTACTGAAGATTTTGTAGAATTACCACGCGTTGGAACATTTTTTTTAACATAACTATTCTTTTTTGAAAGATAACATCTACTAGAAATATTATCTGTCTGTAATGAACTATCAATTCTTACTTCGTTATTAATAACTTTTTGTGTTTGAGTTTGATAGTTTAATTTATTTAAACATATTGAACGCTTGTTAATTAAATGAATAGGTTCTTCTATAGGTAATGTACATCTAAGGATAGATGTTGTTTTTGGAGGACATACATGTATATCTATATTTGATTCATTTGTAAATACAGTATATCCAGATCCGCGATAATTTAAAGGATTAGGATTACTTATTATATTACCACCAACAATCGTTTCAGTATTTATTAAATTAATATTATTTTTATTTGTTGTATGTACATTACTAATTTTTTCATTATTATTTATATCAGTACTCATTTATATATAATAATAAAATATAAAATTGATTAAAAAAATAATAAACTTAACAAGTTACTAAAATGCCAAAAAAATCATGCATATATTGCAATAAAACATATACTAGACTATCTTATTATAAGCGTCATGTATTATTATGCGAAATGGTTCATTCGTCAAAATTTGAGAAAAATATGAATATAGAGGAAAATCAAACATTATATTCATATAGTGACTTAGTGAATGTTGTTCAAGAACTTAAATATGAATTTGTAAAAATGCAAGACGAGTTTAAGAAATTAAAAAAGGAAAATACAAGTTTGAAACAAAAACCAATAAAAGTAAAAGAACATGAAGATGTAACCTATGAAAGGGAAAATGTAGAAACGCCATATACATGGTTAGAGAGTAACAAACAATCATTAGATATAAATAAATGGATTAATGATTTAAAATTAAATAGTAAACATTTGAATTATTTAGATGATAGTACAGTGTATGAATTATTATTTAATTTATTAGAAAATAAGTCTATTCCTGTGTATATTATAAATGATAAATATTATTGTTATATTGAAACACAATGGAGTGAGATATCATTTGATAATTTAAATAATTATTATCAAAAAATATTATCAAATATATGGAAAATATTTTTAGAATGGCAAAATGAAAATGTAACTAAAATAAAAATAAACGATGATTATCAAAAAATGTATCATACACGGTTACAAAATATATGTAATAAGAATAATAAATATATAAAACAAATAAAAGATAAAATTATAGAGAAAATAAAAATATAATTTATAAAAATATATTATATATGAGTGTAAATAAAAATAAATTTGAAATTATGTCAATGGGATCAAATCAAATTAATATAGACGGAGAAACAGTAAGTAAAACTCACTGGGAAGGCTATTCACCTGATGGTGAACGTATTAATTTAAATTTTTATAGTAATGGTAATACAGGAAGAGTAGAAAATTTAAATTTAACAGATTTTGGACATATGTTAAATAGACCTTTTTTAATAAATCAAGATGATGATATAAATAAAATTAAAAGAAACTTAAATCCATTAAATCAAGAGTTTAAAGATATATTAAGAAAACAACAGAAAAAAACATTTTCTTTAGATAAAGATGGAAAAACGAGAAAAAAGAAAAAAAAGAAGAAGAAAAACTCTAGTCATACGAAACGAAAACCTAAGAAGTAAGTTTTAAATAATCTTCATATGACATAATATTATTACTAGATGATGATATCGTATTAGATCTATTTTTATTATTAACTGAATTTAATATAACACTATCGCTTTCGGAATAACTTCTTTCTCTATGAAATTTTTTATAATTTGATACAGAATCATTTTCAATGGTTTGCAAATAACCTTTAGACGCATAAATTAATCTATAATTATTATTTTCTTCAAAAATACAATCAAGAGTAACTTTGTCTATATTTCTAATTTCATTAATGCAAATAGTCATATTTTTTATTTCATTATTTTCAAAAGATAAATTAAAAATACACATAATATTAATATTTTTTTTATAAATATTTTCTTCATATGAAAAATAATAATTGTGAGCATCATATTTATCCGCAATATTTAATACGCTGTGTTGAACCTTTGTTAAATTTGAATGTTTGGCATTAAATGCAAAAATTATGTTATATACCATTAAATAATAAAGATATAAAATAAATTAAAAAATAAATGGTTTAATATCTAGACTCTAATTAATAGTAATGTCTTGGAAAAAAGTTGGAGGTATAGATTATTCAAAATTTTCTAACAATATTCATAGCAATTTAAGTAACTTTACAATGATTGAAACGTTAAAAATAAACAGCAATAATACATCTCTTCATATCGGTTCAAATACGTTACGCATTGGTAATAATACTGGCGAAACAAGTCAATATAATAGTATATGGTTTGGAGGCTTAGATTTAGATAATAATATATCCATTAGTGTTGAAGATTTACCACGAACTTCATTAGAAGAAAAATATTTTAGAAGCGAGTATACAGGAAGTGATACAAAAAAAGAATTATTTGTATACAAAGGGGATACGTTAAATGATAGAATAAGACTAAAGTCTTCAAATATAGTGTTTGATACATTTGAAGAATCAGTTGAAGATATTAATTATCCAACAGATAGATATAATGAAAATATCAGAATGATTATAAATAATAAAGGCGATGTAGGTATAAATACATTAGCACCAAGAAGTAAATTAGATGTGAATGGTCAATTAATTTCTGGATATGGTTCTGGAATTAATGGTAATAATACAATTTTTGAATTAACAGGTGATCGTAATCCTCTTATTAGCAATGGTTATTATTATTGTGGTACGTTGGGTGTAGCGTATGATTATTCAAGCACTGATAGTGCAAATAATAATAGTAAATTAAAAGTAGAAATATTTGGAGGAGACATGACAAGTACATCAGGTATGGGTATAGATACATTTGTTATATCAAATAATATTAGTATTAATGATATAAATAACAAAGAAAATTTACATGCAATAATTTATAAAAGTTCAACATGTGGTGGAGCAGGATATGATGCCAATAATACACATATGAATGATTTATATAAATTATGTATTTATAGAAATAAAGAAACAGGTAAAGATGATGTATACATTTATATACGAGGTTATAAAGGAACAACCATAAATATACGTTCATTCTTAATATCAAATAACAACAAATCTATGAATTATATGGATGAACAATTTATAGAGTTAAAATATCAAAGTTCTGATAATTCTAATAGACCAGATACAGCTAAAGACAATGATGATAAATTATTATATGATGCAATATATGGTCCTAAAGCAGAGGTTGTTAAATATTTCATAAAATATGGATTTATTGAAAAATACAATGGTAAATTTGGGCTAGGAACAAATACTTTTAATTCTGATACAGATTTTGGAGTAATATTTGGTGAAACCGATATAGCATTAAATGGAAATACCGAAATAATGGGAAATTTAAAAATAGATGAAAATGTTCATATAATGAAAGATCTAAAAATAGATGGAAAAATATATTTAAATGGCGAAATGAATGTAAATTCTGTGGTTATGCAAAATTATCAAATTCTTGAACATGCGTATATTGGTGGAGGGTTAACATTAAACACAAATCAATTAGTAGATATACCTAATGGCGATCCAGAATATAGGCCTAATTTAAATACCATATTATTTGATAATCAAACTGGAGTACATCCATCCACTCCTTTTAAAATTTCCCAAATAGACGAATACATTAAAAACGACAATAAACAATATAATTTTTTGAGCATAACACGGGGTACAATAGATGATTATTATGATTACGCGGATATATGTATAACAGGCGATAGTGGAAAGATTGGCATGGGATTAACTACGCCTCAGAATAAGTTAGATATAAACGGTAGCTTATGTGTTGGTAATAATTATGCAGGACAGTTTACAACACCAGAAAATGGCGCACTAATTGAAGGAAGTGTAGGTATAGGTGCCACTTCATTTCCGTCAAGCGGAGCAACGTCGTTAAGAGTAGGAGGCAATGCTGTTATTGGTAAAGAATATTCTTTACTGTCATCTATAGATTCAATAGCAAATGGTATGATTATTCAATCAGCATTAGGTGTAGGTATTAGAAATCCTACATCAATATTAGATATAGGAGGCGCACTTACGTTTGGCGATGGTTCTAAACAATCTTATGCTGTTTCTTTTCTTGGTGCTAAATCAAATGGTATATGGTCGGAAATGGGAACAAGAGGTAAAAATATTTTTGACACACTTAATGATAAATACAGTATTAAAAATAAAACATCATCTAGATTTGTGGTAGATTGTAATAATAATGGTTCTATAATGGTGATTGGTTGTGAAAAATCAATAGTGAACGATATTGATAATGTAGGTAATGTAACCGTATATACATGGTCCGGTATGAAATGGAGTATATTAGGCAATACACTAATAGGTAATGTAAATAATAAAGATAAAGAAGGAAACATTGTCGGTGAAAGATTTGGTAGATCAGTATCAATTAGTGGCAAAGGACATACAATTATTGTAGGAGCTGCAAATACATGTAATAATAATTTAGATTACTGTGGAAGAATTTCAGTATATGCTTGGGCTAATAGTAATTGGTCAGAAATATCTACATTTTATGGTGAAGAAGAAAATATATATATTGGTTCAACTACTTGTATATCTAAGTTAGGTAATTATATTAGTTTTGGAGGTAATAATATAAATTATATTTATTATGGCGAATTAGAAGCAGATGCTAGTACATCTACATTAGTTCCTTTGAAGATTACAAATACAAGTGAAACGAATAATACAAATAAATTTGGCTGTAGTTTATCAATTACTAGAGAAGGAGGTATATTAATTGTAGGTAGCTGTGGAGCGAATGTGCAAGGCGTTAACGCTGGATGTGTATATGTATATGTAAAACAGTTAGAAGACAATAAATTATTATTTAGTGATGATTATTATATTAAAGTGGTTTCTCCAGAACCTGTAGCTGACCAAGGATTTGGAGCACACGTATCCATGAATAGTGTAGGTAATAATTTTGCAGTAAGTAGTCCAGATTATTCAACCAATGAATCAAACAAAATAGGATCAGTATACGTATATAATTTACTAGTTAATTCATTAATAAATAGTTTATATAAAGATAGTGAAAATTCAAATTTAGTAAGTATAACAGGATCATTATATGGTACAGTAGAAAATCAACGATTTGGCACCAATCTTAATTTAAATGGATCAGGAGAATATTTAATAGTAACATCATCAGGCGATACAATTGTACCAGGAAGAATATCTATGTATCATTATGATACTACATCATCTTGGTTATTTTTTTCAGAGTCATATGCTGAACCAGATATAACATTACCTGGATCTACAATAGGTGTAAGTAGTGATTCTACAATAGTAGTATATGGATATGATCAAAAATTAGAAGGTGAATCGTTTAATTGTGCTAATGTAATAAGATTAGGATCATATGAAAATACAATTACTACAGAGTCTAGTATTATTAAATCAAACATTACAATTGGTAATACAAATCCTTCTCATCCGGTTGACATATTAGAAACAAAAGATAAAAATGTATTATCTATTACAGCAAATATACCTGTACACACTACGAACGATGAAGGCATTGACGTAGATTTATTAGATCAATATGAAGGAGGTATATTATTACAAAATGACTTGGGTGGCAATAGTACATATTTTCTAAAAAATAAGGATACTAATATACAAAATAATACAGGAACTATTAATATAAATTATCAAGATAGTATTAACATATGTCAAAATGATACTGACAAATGTACATTACACGCGTCCTTGGGCAAAGTATCAATTAATCATAATAATCCAGTGTCTTCGTTAGATATTTTAGGTAGTTTAAAACTACACGATGGTAATTTTAATTTATTAATGTCGTCTGATAGTTTTAATGAATTAGAAGTTAGTTTTTCTGGATTTAATAATAGTTCTTATGGACAACGGGCATTATATAATTTAGAAACTGGAAGTTATAACGTAGGAATCGGATTTAATTCTGGATATAAAATTAAAGATGGCAATAATAATATAGCTATAGGTAATCAGGCCCTTGCCGTATATGACTGTAAAGATTTCAATATAGCTATTGGTACGAATGCTTTAACCAAAAATTCACAGAATAATAATGTTGCTATTGGATATAATGCATTGAAAGATGACGTTCATGGTAAAGGAAATACAGCAATCGGATCTGATACAAATGTAGACGGTATAGATAATTGGCAATATTCAACCGCTGTCGGATATAAAGCAGTAATTGGTAAATCTGATTCTATTATTTTGGGAGATAGTACAAATGATCAATTATGTGTAGGTATTGGTACTAATTCTCCATCTACTCGTCTAGACATTGTAGGTGGTGTAAAAATAAGTGAAACATTAGTTATACAAGATATATTATATCCTAAAAAAGGAATAAATATTAACGATAATTTTATCATAGATGTGGTTACTAATACCACTACTGTAAAAAAAGATTTAATTGTAGAAAATGATACAACATTAAATACATTAGTCATAACTGATTTTTGTAAACCAAACAAGGGTATAAATATAAATAACGGTGATTGTATTATTGGACTGGGTGGTTACTCATCATTTGGTAAATTGGGTATTTCAACTAGTAATTCAAACAATCCATTAATTACATCAAATGGATTTGTACAAATAAATAATAGTATGGACGTAACAGGTACTATAAGTGCGGCTAGAATACAAACTAATTCTCTTATTTTTATTGACTTGTTTGAACCAAACGGGGGTATAGCCATGTTTCCTCCAGATAGTAAAACTGATCCTATTTTCTATGTTCAAAAAAATTCAGGAAATACGTATATAAATGGTAACTTTTCTGTAGATGGAAGTTGCGCATTTAACTCGGGATTTTCATCTAGTGGAAGTGATGATTCTATATTCCATAATGATATAATTGCAAATGGGGCATTAACATGTGCAAATAATAAAACAATCTTTACAAATAATAGTGTAGTATTAAGTGATGGACGCACCACTATTGAATTAGATGATTTCACAGATATGGGTCCTGGTATTAAAATTTCTGCAAACGAAAGTAATATGGTTATAAAACAAGGTGTATCAAAGGTCACTGTAGAAGGAGATTTACAAGTAAATGGTATAATAGAAGCAAGTAATATACAAGGCGGTGGTGCTATTCCTATTGGGGGCATAATTATGTGGGCTGGATCAGAAACCACTGTACCAGTAGGTTGGTCAATATGTAATGGTTTAAATAATACACCAGATTTAAGAGGCCGTTTTATTATGGGTTCAACTGGAGGTGAAACAATACAAATAGAATCGTCACAAGATAATCAATATGATAATATTTATACTGATAAACGTACTTCTTTAACTCAACCGTATACTCAGGGAGGTTATGCATCGGTTGGTATAACAGAGGATCAAATGCCAACACATAATCATGATATTACTCAATCTGACCATAAACATAATTTAACTGGTATAGAAGAACATAAACACGAAGTAGATCTTAAACAATTTGTACAAAGTGGTTATATAAATGCTTACGGTCAGGGATCTGGTCCCGACAGTTCTAATGGAAGTTTAAGTCAATCACAACAAACAAGTGAATTAATTCCGTTAGCAGAAGGTGATCAAGATAAAGAAAATTTATTCCAATTAACAACTGTACAAACAGTAACAGATGGCGCGAATGCTGCTTATGCGTTAACTGTTAGTAAATGGAATAATAATGTAAGAACCGCAAATAGAGCTGATAAAATATCTTTACAAGTAGAACCAACTCCTGCAACGCAACTAGGATTTGGAATAACTGAGGTAGAAAACCCTAAAATAAATGGACAATCAACTGATACTCAAGAAGCAATCATAAATATTAATGAAAAAGGAAAAAGTCAACGCTTTGAAAATAGACCTCCTTATTTTGTATTAGCGTACATTATGAGAATACAATAAATATTTATAAAATTGAAATATTTTTTTTTATAAATATTAAGATATAATTAATAATGAATACACTAACCTTTTTGTCCAAGAAAAATAAACATGAAAGAGATGATAGAATATTATTTGATGAACCTACACATGTATATACTATAGATGGAGATAGCGGATTTACATCAGTTACAACTTGGAATCATTCACATTTTGAAAAATTTGATAGTGATAAAATAATTGATAATATGATGAAATCAAAGAAATGGAAAGATAATAAATATTTTGGAATGTCAAAAGAAGAAATTAAAAGTAGTTGGGATCAAAATAGAGATCAAGCAGCCGAAGCTGGTACAAATATGCATTATGATATTGAGTGTTTTTATAATAATTGTCCTAATGAAAATACAAGTATAGAATATTCATATTTTGAAAACTTTTTAAAAGATTATCCCGAACTAAATAAACGTCCTTATAGAACGGAATGGACCGTATTTCATGAAGAATGGAGATTAGCTGGATCTATTGATATGATATTTGAAAATGAAGATGGTACATTACAGATTTATGATTGGAAAAGATGTAAAGATATTAAAAAAGTGAATGGATGGGGGGTATTTGCAAAAACTGATTGCATTGATCACATTCCTGATACTAATTATTGGCATTATTGTTTACAGTTGAATACTTATAAAGCAATAATTGAAAGTAAGTATAATAAAAAAGTCACAGAAATGTATTTAGTTTGTATGCATCCTGATAATAAACGTAAGAATTATGAACGTATAAAAGTAGTAGACTTACCTAATGAACTAACTAATTTGATGAATTATAAAAAAGAACTAATGAACAAATAAGTAAATAACGTATTAAAATTATATTTTTAAATATTATTACCGATGATAGAAATGTTTAATTTCTTTTTTACTATATTTGCTGCACTAGGAATACCTTTAATTACTATCATATATATATTAAATTTGCCTTTAACTTCACCTAATAATAAAATTAAAAATCCAAATATTTTATATTTAACAGAATATGTAGATAAATTTGATATGATTGATATAAATAATAATATAGATGTATCAAAATTGAAACATAATATATTATTTGAAAATACACCTATAGGCAATGTAATTATGTATTATGAAAATGATGAATTTAAATATTATTGTGATAGAACTCCTTCTTTTGGATTTTTAGAAACGGTTGCACGAAAATATGTAATTATATTTCATTGTAAATCATTATATAAAATATATAACGAAGAAAAAGTAAAACAAGAAGAAGAAGAAAAAGTAAAACAAGTAAAACAAGAAGAAATAAAACCAAAAAAGAAGAGTGTTTATGCAAATTTTAAAAGATATAACAATAATAAAAAAACAAAAATAGATGAGAATGAACCTATATTACAAAATAAATATAGATATATAGGTAAAGTGAGAGAATTTTCTTTTCCTAAGCCAGAGAAAAAAATTGATAATAAAATGTCAATTCAGGATTTTTTAAAACAAATTAAAAATAAATCGCAATAGAAAAAAACTATACTTAATATAGTAAAGTATAATGTCAGGAAAACAAGAATCAAAACAAAAAGAAGTATACGATAATCCAGCACTTACAATGACAGGACCTGATGCAACAACTTATCCATTTCTTACAACATTTGGAAATGAAGAAAATGGTGATCTATATGGTAGAGACCGTACTAAATGGGGTGATAAATTTGTTTCATCATTATCATCTTCAGGATCAAAAAATGCAAACCCACTATCAAGTGAAATAGATAATCCAGGAAATGTTAGTATGGGACAAGAAACGTCAATATCATTTAAACGATTATTTCAATCACAATATAATTTAGCATTAATTTTTGGTAGTGTAGGTGTAGAAGCTATAGTAAATAATATAGCAAAGGTAGTATTAAATACAGACGATTTAAATAACATAGATCAAAACACAGCAATACATAATTTAAAACAAAAATTAGATAAATTAGCATCAATTACAAAAGATCCAAAAACCCGCGAAGCTTTTGGAAAAGCATCGGCAGCAATTGGAGATATTTTCTTAATTTTTGTAGAACATGCAAATGAGCCTATGATGAAAATTGGGGAACGTGCAACTAAAATTAGTTTTCATATATTAACAATTATGTTTAGTCAGGCAATGGAAACTTTAGAAGATTCACTTATGTTAATACCCATATTTGGTGATGGATATATGATTATGAACAATATGATTGGTATGGCTGGATCTGCGGCATCTATAGGTCAAGGATCTATGAAAGTTGGTAATGATATATTTGATGCTTATGGTACAATATCAGATAGTATATCAGGAGATGAATCAATAGGTGAACATAAATCTACATTAAAAGACTCATTAAATGAAATATGGGCAGCTTTTAAACAATCAGTAGATGAAACAACCGAATTAAATGAAAATTATGTTAGGGATTATGCACTTACAGGGGAAGATAGGCAAACACAAAAACAATTAAAAGGGAAAGATGATAAATCTGACACTTCTGTATCTGCAGGGGGTGAGGTGGCGAGTACGAGTGGGGAGGGGGCAGAAGGTGCCGAAGGTGCCGAAGATGCTACATCTGACACTTATGTATCTGCACCACTACCTGCACCTTCTGCGCCACTCGTACTCGCCACTGGCGCTACTTCAGGAGCTACTGTACCTTCTGCGCCACCTGAAACTTTTGCCACTGGCGGTACTTCAGGAGCCAACTCATCACCTGCAGTCGTTGCACAAAATGGTGGTAATATAAGAAATAAAACATTTAAAAATAAATCAGGAGGTTCCAATAACTTAACTAGAAAGATTAGACTTTAACCATTCATTATATCCATTACTACGTGTAACGCTAAATGAGCTCTCTAGATGATCTTGTGCAATTAGTATAATTCGTTTATCTTCTTCGTCCAATGTTTTTAAATAATTTAATATATTTTCATCATCAAATGTGGATATAAATTCGTCCCAAGAAATCATTGTATATAATCAATGATCTTATTTTTATTATATATTAACTGAATTAATATATAATAACTGATATTTCAATCATATAAAATTGAAATTTTAATAAGTATAAGTATAATCAAATACTAAAAAGCTATAATCATGTATACCGTAAATATTGATTTTGATCACGCAAGTGAATGTTGGAGAGAAAACAAAATTAAATTAAATAACGGATGTTATGAATACAAAAAAACGCAATGTTCAGGAGTAACAAAAAATGGAACCCAATGTAAAAGAATGTCAAAAGAAGAATATTGTCATTGTCATTGTCCAATTAAATCCTCATCTAATAAATAATAAGAATGAAAAAATGAAACATGCAAATTTACATTGTTTTCTATTTAAGTTTCAATAGATATTAATGGCTGTTTAGATTTGCACGCACGTTTATGTGCAGCAAGTGATTTTGCACTGGTTCCTTTCCATTTATTACATATTTCACATACAAACTCTGAGGATTGTATTTTGGCAAATTTAGAATTTAAATATTTTTCTATATTTGGTAATTCTAGTAAATTTATTTGTTCATTTAATTTTTTATGATAATCTCTGGTTAATTGTACTAGATTTGTTTTATGGCTAATAAAATCATTGTATTCTTTATTAATATTTTCTAAATTTTCTTGACTAATAATATTCTCAATAGTTCCATTATCGGAATTTATTTTTTCAATTCGTGATGATAAATGATCAATAATATCAACCGCTGTTTTTATTTTAACGGGATCATAATTAACATTATGAAGATATACTAATACATTGCTTTTGTGAATATCTATACAATAATTATGTTTTGATGTAATCCCACTATTTTGTGATAAAAATACTCCATGACTATCTTGTTCTTCAATGTCACGAATAAATTTAGTTATTTCCTTAGGTGGAACATTACGATCATAATCTTTATTTTCAAAATAAATATCAGACATATCTTCCCTTTTTAATAAATAATCGCAAGAACATTTTTGACCACTCGTATTTATAATTTCACCTGTTGTAAACGTTTCATTCAATATAGACGATAACTTATTTTCACTTAATTGACCCTTTATTGATGAATTTTGATATTTATTCATAAAATCTTGGAATGATGTCGTAGCAGTTTGAATAGTATCCATTCTAGATAAAATATTACTTTGACAATTATTAATTAAATTATTATAATTTAATGATAATCTCTCTAGATAACTCTCCATGTTTGTTTTAGAACTAGAACTATCCATAGATAGTATCAGTTCTTTGTTAGCTTCTTGGAAGTTATTAAACATAGGTTGGAGAGAAAGAATTAATTCATTGTTTTTTGGAAATTGATCATGAAGCATTAATTTAATATTATTTTGTATTTGTTCGTTTTGATTTTCAATAATTGATTGAACGGATGATTTAAATTCGTGCTTAGATAATTCATTTTTATTTTCTATAACACGAGTTAATTCCGTCATATTGTCGTTTTTCATATTATTTATATTAAGTGTAATACTATCTTGGAGTGATTTATCTTTTAAATCTAGTGTAGATTTAAATGTTTCAAAATTAGAACATAAACCATTTATAGAATTCATCATTTTATCTGCAGACGATTTATCTATATTATCATTTGAATCAAATATTTTTTCTAATAATTGTACCAACATAAGATTTACTGTTTCAAAATCAATATTTTGGTGTTCACTATAAAATTTTAAAAGAGTAGGATGTGTTGTAGAGAGATTCTCCATTAATTAATTAATTAAAAAATCTTTAAATTGTTATTATTTGTAAAGTAGTATTGTACTATAAAAATCTACAATACTACTATATAAGCGAAATTTAGTTCTTTTCAAGAACTTCAATACGTTTTAATAGATCTTTATTTTGTTGGGTAAGTTCTTTTACAGCTTCTACTAACATTGCTGTAATATTACCATACGCAACCGTTTTATGATCATTATGATTTACACCTACAACTTCGGGTATTATTTTTTCAATATCTTGTGCAATAAATCCAATATGAGATTGGTCATTATTTTTAAATTTAAATGATACACCATTTAAATTATTTATTTTATCTAATGCATTTTCTAAAGGTAGAATATTTTCTTTTAAACGCATATCAGATGATGATCTGAATTCATTGGCGGTACATGTACCGCTTATTGTTAATGATTCCATTGTTAAGGATTGCAATCCACTCATAGTAACAGAACCACCTATATTAACAGTACCATCCATATTAATATTACCTTCTATATTTGTAGTGCCTTCTATATTTGTAGTGCCATTTATAATTACACCTTCATTTATATACACAGGTGCATGCATAGTAATCGTATTTTGTTCACAACGAAGTTTTATTTGACTATCAATAGTAAAATTTAGAGTTCCACCATTTTGCGAATTTAACCATACATGCCCTTCTTTTTTATTTAATAACGTAAATTTTTTAGGATTTATATGATCATCCTCTGCTTCAAATCGTGAGTGATAAATATTAAGATTACCATCATACTCAAGATTTTGTATGTGGTCACTATTAATAACACAATATTTTGAATATATAGAACCGTGAACATCTAACGCTCCGCGAGGCTGAGAGGTACCGATGCCAACCGTGCTATCTAATTGATGTATATTATTTGGAAGAATAGTTTTAACAGTAGAATCTATAATTGATGATGTACCATTAGCATACCCTATATCAAAAAGAGTTTCATATGTATTTATACTAACGGTTGGATCATCTGATTTCCAATAAGTCCATGGTAAATGTAATTTTTGACCATTTTTATAATAAAATCCACTAATATTAATACTACCAGTAAAACGTCCAGTAGCATCTATATCATCATCGCGATGATTAACATTTAAACCAAATTTAGGTGCAACTTTTGTAGCATTTCCTGTACTATATGATCTAATACCAACATTGCCATTATATGCAATACTAAATTGTTCTAGTAATTCAACGCCTGCACCAGAACTACCTGTAGCATCAGTAAATAGAACTCCAAGCGCACTACCATTGTTGCCATTTGTATTAGCGCCTCCTTGAGAACCACCAGCAGATAAATTAATTGCTACAGCACCTCCACCATTTACATTTTGTATTAATGTATTATTATCAGATATAGTAGGTTGAATATTTAATCCAATAATTTTAGAATGTTTACCAAGATATTGAACATCAGTTTTGGAACTAATAATAGTTAAATCACTTACATCATTATTATTATCTGATATAATCAAAGATGGTTTATCTATGTCATCTTGGGTAGTATTTAAAATATGTAATCGTGCGTTAATGTCTAGTCTATTTGTATTTAAGAAATTACCAATACCTAAGTTACCAGTGGAATTAAGATATAATAGATTTACAAATGGTGTAGTAGTATTATTTGCATTATTAGTATCAATTGCGAATCCAACCGTAGATGCTGTACCTTCATCCACTGTGTGTAATCTTATACCTTTATGTGTAGAAAAATCGGAAGTACTATATGTATTTAATTCAATACATGTACCTTGATCTCTATTTTTATAATCATCAATAGATGATTTTAACATTAATTGAGGATAATAATTGTTTGTTGCTGATACTTTTCTGTCAAATACTTCTAAACAAGACTCAGGTAATCCCCCTGTTCCAATACCTACCCGAGTAATACTACCCTCCTCTCCAGCGGTTTTAGGATACTGTATATATTCGTCAGATCCTTCAACGTATGTAATCCATTGACTTGGAAATTGTTCTACACCATTTTTTAATAAACGTTGAGAATAATTTATATCACCGCTTATGTCTAGGTGGTATTGCGGTGTAGATTTGCCAATTCCCACATATTTTAAATTATTAGATTGTGGTACAATACATATAGTACCTCCTAATTTAATACCTCCTTTATATCCGCTATTGGGATCCATTTCTAACATATCATTTGTACTATGTTTTAAAGCAACTCTTGAATTCGTATCAGTAGTTCCAGCAGATGTCGGATTATTTATAATAAGACTGGTACCTGCCGCTCCTATAGTAATATTATCTTCAAATTTAGCTCCACCTTTTACATGTAGTTTAGTTGTAGGTAAAATAGTACCAATGCCTACCTTGCCATTTATATCCATATAAATGCTTCCAGATCCAGTAGAATTTGAAATATTAATTATTCCATCTGCTAATGTATTTTGTATTAATAACTCACTTGTATTTTGAATAAATCCTATTACCGCAGATTGAATTAGTGTACTGGTAGTTCTGGATATCGTTAAGTATGAAGCATAATTTTGACTAGAAATATTAAATAAATTACCATCGCTATTCGTAGTACCTGTTATTTGCAAAGGCGTTTGGGGGATTTCGGTTCCTATTCCAACAAATCCGCTATTATAATATAATATTGTATCAGGTCCTGATTTAGTTCCTTCTTTCCATGCAGCCGCTTGGATAACACCATTCTCAGGATCCGGAAAAATTATACCATTCCCGTTTATAAGAAGATTACCAGTAATATTAACATCACCGTTTACATCTAAATTATATTGTGGAGCACTATTACCAATACCAACATAAGAAATAGCAGGATCAGGATCATTTGTTGTAGAAAAATATATATATTGAGCATTTAAATTATTTGCATTTGGATTATCATAAATTTTCCATATATTTGGTACAAATTCAACTCCATTAAAATATAAGTTACCAATCATATTCGTATTTCCCATTATAGAAAGAGAATAATCACTATCTAGACTGGTACCGATTGACATATTTTTTGACAATATGATTGGATAATCATTAAATAAATGTTCTAATGTTTTATCTTCTATAGATGAGCCTATTGGGTTATTAATCCATGGGTTTTCAGGAATAATATCTATAACATTCTGTTCAAATGATTTACCATTTAATATTAAATCACCCCCAGATGCAATTTTAATAGTACCTCCAATTGTTAATTTTGCATCGGGTGTTGCTGACGGATCTTCTACATTAATAAATATATTACCACTGTTAAATTTAATATCTTTACTAAAAATTGTTTCCCATTGAGAAAATACTACATCTATACCATCTATTTTATATGTTCCATTAGAAATATTAAGATCTCCAAATATATCTAATTTATGTTGAGGATCAGATTGACCAATTCCTACATTTCCACCATTAAAATAAGATTTACCATCGTTAAGTGAACTTAAATTTATAACTGCTATATTATTGGAATTATTTATTTTAAACGTATCATAATATGATGTAGTACCAGATACATGTAATTCGCCAGTAATATCCACTTTTAATGAACCAATATTTTCTGTCATTTTAAATGCTCCACTAGCACAACTTAAATTTCCTTCAATAAACACATCCTTGTCAACCACTAAATTATTATGCATATTAGTAGTACCATTTATATCAGTATTACCTGTACCAACTTCTATTTTAAAATTATTATCACTAAATGTAGCACCACCATTTGCTATTAGTGGTCCTTTTATAGTAGAACTTCCTGCGTTTGACATTAATATATGTTTATAATAAATAATATCTAATATATTTTTTATATTATTTATTAAAAAGTAGAAGAAGAAGAATTATACTCTATATTAAAAACTCTAATATGATTAGAATCTTTAGATACACCTAAATAATTATAACTGTCACTATCATATATATCCGAATTTGCATATTTAAATGAAGAAGTAGCAAAATGATTATGATTATAATTATAAGCCAATCTATAACCAATATCCATATCACCGCTTTTAAATCCTTGGATTATATTTATTTTATTCCACGATTTATCTACAGCTTTATAATTAAAAATATAAATATTATTTTCTATAGGTGATCCAACAAATAATGTAGTTCCATCATTGTTAAATTTAATATCTGATCCAAATCCTGATTCCGATTTATAGGTAACGTGATCAATATATCCTATCTGATCCCATGTACCATCAATATACGGAATATTGCTCTCTAAATTACTATTTGGATATACTAATCCACTACTGCTATTATCAGTATTGTATTTAAATTTATATATTTTAATATGAGCAGGTGTATTATTTGGATCACAATGACCACCTGTACTAGCAGCAATAGTTATGTCATATTCAAAATCACTAACATTGCCATTTTTAAAATCTATGTTTGCGTGGGTAGAAATTGCACAAATATATCCAAAATATGATTTTTTTTTACTATCTACATTTATTAAATTACCATGTTCTTGTATATTTTTACCTAATCTTATAAAAGGCGTCGCAGATAAAATAGATGGATTGCCGGTAGAATTCCAAAAAGCATAACATGCAATCGTTCCATTATTCGCGATTGTTGGTGATGCTCCACTAAATGATGAGGTTATCATAATTGTACAGTCGTGATTAGATTTTAAGTCACTAATTACTCCTATATTATTATTACTTGATAAGTTAAGTGTACCTTTTTTAAAGTTAGCATCAAAATTAGTTGTAATATCTTGATTCTCATTAACGTATAATTCTATATTATCTTTATCTTCTGATAAAAATAGGTATTTTATATCTGGACTCATAATCATATATTTTCCTGCATCTATTTTTTTTGGTATTTCTATAAAATTAATAAAATTCCATTTTTTATCAGTATCCAGAATATAAAATATAACTTTATAATCTACTATAGTATGCGATGAAACCGCTATAAAGTTACCATCGCTATTACACGATATACTACTAGTATATGATGTAGATAAACTACCTCCTAATAAATTACTTGAAATAATATTATCATTTATATACCATTTTTTAGAAATATTATCCCAATTATATGTTTGAACAATACCGTTATATATGGAAGTCCCATTAGAATTAGTATCTGTACCAAATGGGACTATTGTAGCAAATAAAGTACCATTATCTGAAAATATCATACCATTATTGCTTGTACCTATACCATTAAAATTGGATGTAAAAGAAGATTTTACTTGATATAGTTTACTATTTGGAGTAAATGTCATAATTTCAATATTATTTTCAATTATTTTAGTACGCGATGATGTATCTCCGTATATATTATTACAGTATATCAGGCCTTTGCTATAAAGATCACCTGTAGAATTTTTAATAATTATTTTATCTGAATTAAACGTAAATTGATTTTCAATATTTAACTCGGTTATTCCAGTTGGGCCATTTAAAAATGAATTACCCTCTATATAAACAGAACCTTTAACATGAAGATCATATTGTGGATTACTAACTTGAATACCTACTTTATTTAAAAAATATATATTGTTAGTATTAACAGTTTCCATCCAATAAATGTTTTGTGTATTCACCTCTTCATATTTTTTACCATTAATATAAAAATTACCAGAAACTCGCAAATCTCCATTTACATCTAATTTATATTGAGGATCATTTGTACCAACTCCTAAATTATTAGTTATATATATATTTTTATCAGCTACTATATTATCTGTAACATGAAAATCGCCTACTAAATCTAGTTTATATTGTGGTTCTTTTATTCCAATACCTACTTTTGAATTTGTATTAAATGCTGTATAAATTAAAAAAGAGTTGTCTGTATTTTTATCCCACAGTCCTGTCATTGCATCGTCTAATAATGTTCCATTGTAAATAACATTTCCATTTAAATATATAGATTGGCCATCAATAAGTGTATTACCATTCACTTCCAATTGATATGTAGGATTATTCGTACCAATACCTACAAACCCCTTGGTATAGTATAATTGACTATTTATAGAAGTCCATGTAGGGATTTTAACACCATTAATAGTGTGACTACCATTCCCTATTGTATTACTACCTATATTCCCCGATCCTCCACCGATTGAACCATTCGCAATAGTACTATTTAAATTATCAGATAAAGAATTTAATTTAGATGGTAATATTTGAGTACCATTTATATATAACCCTCCAGTTATATTTATATTACCACCTACTGATAATTCATATTCTTCTGTATTTTGTTTTGTAAGATTACCTGGATTTATTACTAATTTTTTATTAATTATTGTATTTTCATTATATACTTCGCCCGCAACATGAAAAAAATATTTAGGGACAGTAGTACCAAATCCAACTCGCTGACTCGTAGGTGATATGTTTAAATATGAATATGAATTATTTGCAGTAGAAATATTCAAAATAATTTGATTATTATTATTTCTTAAATACAAATTATTTGTAAATGTTGCATTATCTTTTGTATAAATAGTTCCATTTAACAAACAATTTCCTGCAGAATTTATACTAATAGATGAATTACTTGAATTTATAGTTGTAATATTTAATTCACCTTTACAAACAAGGGTACCATCAATCTCAACATTTGCGGATGTGTTTAAATGTCCATATTGATCAATCTTTAATTGTTCATCGTTTCCGATTGATAAAGAATTTGTAAATAATGCTTTTGAATTAAAATTTGTAATTCCTATAGACATATGTATAAATAATGATGTTAATTTATATTTATATAAATATTAATAATTAATGTTTTATTTATATTTATAATGTTACATTTATAATAGATGTATCAGTAAATATTACTGTACTATCCTCATCATATATTAATTCACCATTGGTTAAAGTAAATTTACCTTTAATCTCTAATGTTCCGCCACTTAATACATGAACCTTACAATTGTATAAGTCAACTTCTGCTGTTTCAGATACAACTAATGAATTATTATTACTAATTAATAAAGTATCTAGAGTATCTAGCGTATCTCTTATTAATTTACCATTATCGCCTAATGTTATTTCATAATTATTTTCAAAAAATGTACTTAATTCACTAATAGTTATAGTTGTAGTAATTACAATAGAATTTAATCCTATATTATCAATAATATATTTACATCTTTCAATATATTTTGTATTTAATATTTCTTGATTGTAATATGTCTCTAATCCAACGCCATCTGAAGAAAATATAGCGTGATTGTCAATATGATATACAGCGCCTTCATCTACGGTAATAGATCCTGTTAGTATAAATATGCCATATATATACAGTGATGCTCCAGATTCAATATGTAAATCGCAATTTAAAATAGACAATGATGCATGTTTATTAACTATTAGTGTCTTATTTTCTTCAATATTTAATGTTGATTTTAATAGTACGTTACCACTTCTTGCGATTTCAACTCTATTGCAATTATTTAATATAGGTATAAACATATCATCAATCATGTCTGTAGTAATGTTACATTTATCATTTACAGTTACAACAGGACTTAGTACATCAACTGTTGAATAAGATTCTTCTTGAATTTCATATATAGCGTGTTCATTTATTATTAAATTGCCATTGATTGTAAATACTCCTCTATTTGAAATTATAAATTCGCCATAATTTAATATTTCAAAATTGCAGTTAATAAAATGTAACGTACCTCCGTCTACAACAATTCTAAACCCACCCTTTAAAATTAAACTTGTATTAATATACACAATCCCGCCTATACCGATTATAACATGTTTACATTTATCTAATGATTCAATAAATGTATATTCGGATGTTTCACCAAAAAAAGAACAAGGTTGTTCAGGTATATCCAAACTTAATTGAATATTTGTAACATAATTCGTATATTGACTATATATAATATTAGGTGTTCCAAAATTATCTGTATACGATATTGATGCTCTAAATTTATAATCTAATGTTGATTCATCTAAGTTTAATGTTGGATCTCTATGCGGATTATTATTAGTATCTAATAAAATAGTATCTTGATCAAATAGTCCTTCAAATTTTGCAGATAATTCTTGTCCGAGTGTTGGTATACCTTGTATAAATAAGGAACCCTCTGCATTATCGTTTAAATAACTAATTTTAGTTGTATACGGTGATGTATATGTTTTAATGTTATTTTCATCATTATATAATACTTCTATTAGTATATATTTTCCAATATATGTGTTATTTGCAGGTATTGTAAATGCGTCATTATTATTTACATTAATAATATTATAGTTGGTTATTTTATCATAACTATATTTCCAGTTATATTTTACTATATTTTTTTTATCAATCGTATTAGATAAAATAATAGATAATATACCACCTTCAATTGTATCACCATAAATGTAAATATTGTGCGTAGAAATATCTACTTTTATCATTTTAATTAAACTTGAATATAGAGTACCAGTACCTCCAAGTGAGTCTATTAGTGTAACTATTACTCTTATATTTTTATTGTCAAGTTCATCATTATCTGTTGGTATATCAAAATGCGAATTATTAGTTCCAATATTAACCCATTGATTTGAATTTTCTAATTCATTATACTGCCATTGATATGATTTTGATACAATAGTACCATCAGAGTCATTTAAATTAGAAATTATAGTATTAATTGTTGATCCAAACTCTCCATTGCCTTCTAAGGTTATTGTGCCTGTAGCATCTATATCAGTATTATTAATTTTAGATGTAGTATTTGATAATAAATATTCTACATTATTTGTAACTTTATTTACCAATAAAATTTTACATCTAATATAGTTATCAATAAAATCTCCAGTTGAAGGAATCGTCATAGATTTATTATCTTTTGAAATAATTTCATTATTATCATTACTTCTTGCATAAGATAATATATTATCTAGTTGTTGTAAAGAATAATTACTATCATTCATCATAGGTGTCCATATTATTTTATCTTTTGTAGTTTCCCAAATAAATTCAATATTGTAATCATTTATACTTGCATTATTATTTATATTTAACATAATTGAAATGGTAGATCCTTCTTCTGGTTTGCCGGTTATTATAGCATTACCCTTTGTAAATAAATCATAACTCACTATAATATTAGATATAGAACTTTCACTATAGATATTTTCACTATTAATAGTTATAACTTTTAAATATTGATTAACATATAAAGTTTCTTGAGAGATGGGAATAAGAAACGATGATACTTTATAGTTTGTATTTATATAATTCCAATTCGTTTTATTATAAGATCTATACCACATATATCTAACATTATCATTATTACTATCAATTTCATTATTATTATATAAAAGCTGTATAGTTTCTCCTATTTTAGTATTACTTGTTAGCGTATATGGATTTACTTCGGAGGTGTCTTCTATAACATTATCTACTGGTTCAGAATTATTAGAAAAAAATATATCATTATTGCCATATACGTCATATACTGATGCTTTTATTCTATAAATAAAACCTATCAGACTTTCATCTACTGGTATATTATAGTTTATATGATTTGAATATTCTATAACTGACCAGTCATTGTCGGTGGGTGTAGTATTTTCTATGTATTTGGTTTTTTGCCATTCATATATTACAGTATTTGTAACACCTGTGTTTTTTTTACTTTTATACCAAGTTAGTGTTTTATTCGCTATACCATCTAAATCCGATATATTGTCATATACTTTAAATACACTACCTATACTATTAGATCCATTTATGTTAACAGTTCCTGTTGGTGCATTATCAATATTTTTAATTATATCGGTCATTATTGACACATTTCTTAAAACAATTGTATAATTATTACGATATATCATTGATACTGCTATTTTTTTACCAACATCAGATGATCTAATAGTATATTTATTTGTTTTAATATTATTTAAAATTTTAGAATTGTGATTAGAATCAATACTCCACCAAAAATATTTATTATATTTGGAATATCTTTCATTATGTAAATCAATTAAATCTACAGATAAAGTAGATCCTTCTTTTGAATCTCCTATTATTTTCAACGTATTTAAAATTTTTTTATCAAAAATAGAGTTTACTGAAATTTGTTCATTATTATTATTTAAATAAGTAGTTGTTATTATTATTTGATATAGTTGTTCATGATCATTTATAAAAGATGTATCTACTATATGATCTTTTTTAATAATTTCATCATTATAAAAATTATTCCACTGAATATTGTTTAATATTTTTATATCTTTTTGTTCTTCTTCGGTTAAATAAGATAAAAGATAAGTATTTTTAGTATAATCAACTTTGCATATATTTAATATATCTTGAATTTCGCGAGAATTAATTATATTAATCGTAAATTTTCTAGAAATAGTTTCGCATGATTTTCCATTTATACATTTTGTTGCGGTAATAGTAATATTATATATAGGTTGATGATCATATGTAAATTTTTGTTTTGAATATAATATATTATCTACAATATAAAAATATGATGAATTACAGGAATATTGATAATAATATTTTCCATTTATAATATTTATACTAGAAATCTGAGTATCTTTATTTAAGTATTCGTATATATATGTATTACTTAACTCAATATATGGAGTAATATTAAATGATATATTGGGACCATTGTTAATATTATTGATTTTAGTATTATATGATGTTCTTTTTATTTTTACACTAGCATTTACTGAATTATTTTGTCCGTATTGATCATTACTATATACTGTTTTTTGACATTTTAATGTTCGTAATGTTCTTGAGTTATAATTTTCACTAGATATATTTTTACTAGAACTTCTTATAAAACAATTTGTAGACATTTAATATTATTATAGTTATAGTTTTTATTTTTACAATAAATTCGTTATTAGCTCTTTTTCAGATATATTTATTTAATATGTAAAAAATCTAGTAAACCAAAAAAGTGTGCTTGTTGTAACTGCGAATAAACGCCAATTACTCCTCCCGCAAATAAAACATGTTTTAAATTTCCACTAATAATTATTTTTTCTGTAGTTGAAGAAAAAATATAAATTATTAATAAAAATATCATACACATAAACACCCATTCTAGATCATTATTTTCTAAATCTAATTGTTCTATTTTTTTTATATTTTCTGAAGAAAATATTTTATGATATGATAGATTTAAACAAGTGATACTGTATATT
>Ga0209533_1000672_pt1 | contig 32347 bp, 21 predicted proteins | sample COG_04_FD_184748 | JGI IMG/M metagenome (GOLD analysis project Ga0209533, IMG submission 184748) | Pelagic Microbial community sample from North Sea - COGITO 998_met_04 (SPAdes) (version 2) | ecosystem: Environmental > Aquatic > Marine > Neritic zone/Coastal water | place: Helgoland, sampling...
CTTTTTACACCTCTAATAATCAATGAACGTTCGCTATTTTAATACCGTTTTTTAGCGGCTGCAAACATACAACCTTTTTTACCTTTAACAACCTAAATTTTTATACTATTTTAGTTTATTTTTTTAGCCCCCTTTTAAACTCTGGAATACAAGACGTTAGAGAAGGTGATTAAAGAAAGAAATTCCATACAATTCCGAATCTTACTATGAAATCTCGATAGGGATAGTTAGGCGCCGAATAATAGTTGTAGCCTGTAAAAGACGAATTGAGGTGTTCTGCCTTTAAAAAGATACGTGTTTGACGAATTTTGGCGTTGATAAAAAAGTCAATTCGGGGGAAATCACCCAGTTTGTCTGTGTTTTGTACATAGAATTCTGCTAGTAATGGATCGTATCGATTCATGTGATAGCTAGAAAAATAGCTAAACGTTACTCCTGTCTGCAAAAATAATGCCTTTTTGAAAAACTCGTTTGTATAGTATAAAGAATGTCGGGAGATAATTTCGGGCACATTATATACCTCACCTCCATCCATTACTCTTTGATAAAGGATCGTATTATTCAATGCTACATTTCGAAAGCTGATTTCATTTGATAATTTCGCTCTTAAATAATTGATCGTTTCATCGAACTGATTGGGCTTTACAGCATCGTTTGTGTCCTTCGCAAAGTATAAGTAGTTGTCTAATGTATTAAAATCTAACTGGAGCGTCCCAAATTTTTTCGAGTTAATTTCTAAAGCATATTGCTTTGTTTGTTGGTTTTTAAATTTATTTTGCCAATTATAACTCAGATAATCACTTTGAAACAACTGAAAATTAAAATCGGGGGCTTTAGAATTAGAATTAATACTTGCATTTACAGCTAGATCGTCGCTAAAAGTGTAAGCTGCTTCCGCTGACAGGAAATTCCCTTTGAGATCCCCTGTCAAGTTTAGTCCAAAATCTCCTTTGATGTCTAATGCTCCTATAGAATTTTCATAGGCAGCCCCAAAGGATGATACAGCTCCTAAAAGTCGATTGGTAATTGGTTGGTTATTTAGGATCACTAGAGAATTATAACCATAGTTATAATCATTGTATCCCGCATTAACTTTAAAAGCACCTAAGGTTCTATTTGAATATCGGACGTTCAATTCGGCATAAAATGCTTCAAGGGTTACTTTATCAGAGATATTAGAAGCCATAAACGTGTCTCCAAAAAAGGGAACACTAGTGTCTTGGGTAAAATGGTAATATTTATCTTCAAATGAAACAACGTTACCTACTGATATTATATTAGAACGCAACGAATCTTGGTCCTTTAATACATAGGAGTGGTCAAGATGAAATCGCTTGCCTTTTAAAGTACTTTGCGCATTTTGGAAAAGAGGGTCAAATATACCACGATCTAAAAATTCTTGGTCGCCAGATTCAAAGTTTATGAGGTCCTCGTCTGAAACACCTCCATTTTCTTCGTTATAAATATCTTGCATCACAATGTGCGTTCGCGCGGAGTAGCGGTTATTTTTGGTTTTATAGTTTGATGTAAATCTAAAATTTCCAGTGCTCGATAATATGTGTTCATACTTACCAAGTGAACGCATTCCTTTATATGCTATTGAGAAATTAAATTGCTTAGACGTATTGACCGTAAAAAAAGCATCCAACAACTGACCTTGTTCAAAAGCGGTTTTATACATAAGCTCAGTCAAAGGGGTGGGTACATGATAGTAATAAATGTCATCGATTCCCATATAGTTAAAGTGTTTGGCTTGCGCGCCCAATGAAGGTAAAAGAGCGTTTGATCTAAAATTCTTTGAAAGGGTATTGTAGGTCTGTCCTATGTTGCTAAAAGCTAGGAGTTCAAAATTATCTTTTCGGAGGTAGTTAAATTTATATTCTTTCTTTATTGACAATGTAGTGTCGAGCTGAATGGTATCATTTTCACGTGTAATAATTTTATAGTCTTTAATATTTGCTTTATCATTTTTCACGACCTTTTTGGAAGAACGGTCAGGAATTGAATCGAGACTTCCAAGTTTAGATTCAAAACCAGTGGGCAGTTCTTTTGATATCTGTGGCTTCAATCTTTCTTGAGAGAAAGCAGTGTTTCCAAGAAGAAAACAGAAGATAATTAGGACTAGTTTATACATATGTAAGGTTCTAACAGCAAATTATTAATCGTACAAAAGTAGCAAATATCTAATCTATTTTGTTTTTTTACAGCATAAAGACTGATTTTTACAATTAATTTAATTTTTAAGTACAATTAATGTTAGATTTAAAAATTTCGAATTTAGAATTCGAATGCGGGACAGACGAAGCTGGACGCGGCTGTTTAGCAGGTCCAGTCACAGCGGCAGCTGTAATTTTACCGGTGGATTTTACGAATGAGATACTAAACGACTCCAAACAACTTTCACATAAGAAGCGAGATTTACTGAAACCTATTATTGAAACTCAAGCAATATCTTTTGGTGTTTCGCATATTTTTCCTAAAAAAATAGATCGTATAAACATTCTCAATGCTTCTATTTTGGCTATGCATCAGTCCATTTCGAAATTAAAAAAAGTAGACTTCATTGCTGTTGATGGCAATCGCTTTAAAAATTTCAAAAAAGTACCGCATCAGACCGTGGTAAAAGGAGATGAAAAGTATCAAAATATTGCAGCGGCTTCGGTATTGGCAAAAACGTATCGAGATGCGTATATGGAAAAAATCCACGAAGAGTTTCCAATGTATAATTGGAAACAAAATAAAGGCTATCCCACCAAAGAACACAGGGCAGCCATACGCAAGTACGGGACGACAAAATACCACCGACTTTCTTTTAGACTTTTACCAGAATAACGCCCTTTTGAATTATTAATCTTATCTTTGTTTGGAGTTGAATTAAGGATACCGATCAATGTATAGAATTATTTATTTTTTAGGGATTATTTTGATGGTTTTTAGTTGTGACTATACACAAAAAACCAAACGCTCTATCGAGGATTTAGTGCCTGAAAACGCATCCGTGGTTCTTTCTATAAATTCATTAGAAGGATTTCGAAGCGCCACTAAAAACAATGCTTTATTTACTAAAACCGCTGTTCTTCAATCTTTAAAAAAAGCACTAAAACCGCTTGATAGCATAAAAAGTTTAAGTCCACTTTTGGTATGTATAACTAAAGAAGAAAACTCAAAAGTATTCACTTTCATAACACACAAAAGAAATTTAAGTGCAAAAGACACGCTTTTAATTCCACACATTACAATAGATAGTGTTCTGGTGGCTTCAACCTCTCTTGCGATTCTAAAAGCTCTAGAAACACAATCTAGTTCTGAGTATTCTAAAGTATCAAAACTAAATCAGACCACAAATACTTTTTCTTTGTATTGCAAGGCCTTCCCTAAACTGAAGTCAATTCCTTTATTGAATTTTGAATCTGTATATTTCGGATTTATTATAACTCCAGAAAGTATCGCAATTAACGGTACAGTACTAGATCAGGAATCGAAATGGTTTACACTTTTTGAGAATCTAGAGCCTCAAACCCAAAGCCTTCAATCAATTATCCCTAAGCAAAGCACCCTAATTAAAACATTTAATTATACTGATTTTGAACAACTCACTCAAAACATTGATTCTATAGGCTATCGTTTAAAAACATCAACGTTTGCGAAAACATTTCTAAGTACGACTAAAGAAATTGGTGTTTTTGAAACTTCGGCAGGTGCTGGAATTGCTTTAAAATCCATCGATATTAGTGCGACTTATGAAGCTTTAAGTGGATTTCAAAATGAACTTAGTAGTTTTCGATCGGTCCCTATTTTTGAATTTACGGAACCTACTATATTTAATGACAGTTTTGGACCTTTACTTCCTTCAATTAACACAACAAAGTTTATTATTATTGATGATTCCTTGGTGTTTTCAGATTCTGAGAAAACACTTCAGCTAGTAATCTCGAATTACCTTAACAAAAATACACTTGAAACCTCATACGCCTACGAAAAAAATCAAAACTCTTTGAGTGATGAGGCTTCTTTGCAAACCTATTTTGACAACAAAATCTTGAAACTCGCTTTAAACGAACTGTGTGGAACGACCCTTAAAGAGTCCGATTTAGCACTCTATAAACGTTCCGCTTTACAATTGGTAAAAGACGACCATTTTGTGCATGTTAATAGCATTCTCCAAAAATCAAAATCTAAACAGTCCAAAACACAAATTAGCGAAGAATTTAGTTTGGCGCTTTCAAACCCGATTTTGATGGATCCCATATTTGTCACCAACCACCGAACCAAAAAGAAAGACATTTTAGTTCAAGACGTAGCACATAACTTATATTTAATTTCAAACAAAGGCGTTATCTTTTGGAAAAAAAAATTAAACGGGGCTATTTTGGGAAAGGTTGAGCAAGTAGATTTATACAAAAATGGGCGATTACAATTTGCTTTTGTAACCCCAAATAAACTGTATATTATCGATCGAAATGGAAAAAATGTTGATAAATTTCCACTAAATTTCAAAGACACTATCACACAGCCTTTAGCAGTATTTGACTATGACAAACAACGGAATTATCGTTTTTTAATAACACAAAGTGAAAATCTTCTGATGTATGACTCTAAATCCAAGGCTGTAAAAGGATTTAAATTTAAGTCCGAAAAAACAATCAGCAGCCATCCAAAACATTTTAGAGTTCGCGGAAAAGACTTCATTGTATTTAGTGCTGGCGACCAACTTAAACTACTGGATCGTCGTGGAGGGATTCGTGTCGATGTTAAAGAGCGTATAGATTTTTCTGGAGAAGACATTTATTTTTATAAGTCGTTATTTACAACAACAAACACAGCTGGCGATCTTGTTCAAGTGAACACAAAAGGTGCTGTTAGCCGTCAGAATTTAGGACTTAATTCAAAGCATGCTATAACTTGTTCATCGAAAACATTGGTAACCAGAAGCGACAATAAATTATCAATAAAAACAAACACCGTAAACCTTGATTATGGAAGCTACACTGCACCAATTTTGTTTTATTTGAGAGACAAAATCTATATTTCGATAACCGACAAACAGGCTCAAAAAATTTGGCTTTATGACAGTCAAGCAAAACCATTTGCTAGCATCCCCGTTTTTGGATCTAGCGCTATCGATTTAGCAAATGCAGACTCAGACATTCCTCTTGAGTTCATTACCAAAAGTGATGCTAATAGCCTAATCATGTATCAATTGTATTAAGCCAATTGCGCCTCAAAAAGGGTCAAGAAATGTTTTAAAAGCTTAGCTTTAACCTCTTCCTCATCGACCTTAGTTTGACCGAGCTCTACGTTTAATGAAGTGACCGCTTTTCCTCGAATTCCGCAAGGAATTATATTATCAAAATATCCTAAATCTGCATTGACGTTTAAGGCAAATCCATGCATGGTCACCCAACGACTGGCACGCACCCCCATCGCACATATTTTGCGTGCAAATGGCGTCCCAACGTCTAACCAAACCCCCGTTTCACCGGGACTACGTTCGGCTTTGAGGCCATACTCATCCAAGGTCAGAATAATCGTATCTTCTAGAAAGCGTAAAAACTTATGGATATCTGTGAAGAAGTTTTCAAGATCTAAAATGGGATAGCCCACAACTTGTCCTGGTCCATGATACGTTATATCACCACCGCGATTTATTTTATAAAAAGTAGCGCCTTTAGATTCTAACTGAGTTTCAGACAATAATAAATTAGAAACATCTCCACTTTTCCCTAACGTATACACGTGCGGGTGGCTCACAAACAATAAATAGTTTGGTGTAACAAGACCAGCAGATTCACGACGGTTTTTGATTTTAATATCAATGGTATCCTTAAATAAGGTCTCCTGAAAATCCCAAGTTTCCTTATAATCTTTGAGCCCTAAATCTTGTACACTTAACTGTTTATTCATAGTCGGCAAATATACAGATTTATGACTTAGGGTTATTCAAAATTACCAAAGCTGCTATCACGCCGGGCACCCAGCCGCAGAGAGTTAATAAAAATACGATTATAATAGAGCCACAGCCTTTGTCAAAAACAGCTAATGGTGGAAACAAAATAGACACTAATACACGCCAAATACTCATAAAAATAAGGTTAATTTTTGTTATATCAAGTTAGACGACAGTTCTAAAAAAACGTTACAAAAGCAATATAGGATTTATGCCTCTTTAATTGAAATGCTAAGCAATAGTCTGTATATTTGTGTCTTAAATTTTTTATTAGAAAATTATGTCGCAGCTTTCAGAACAAGAAATTGTCCGTCGTGAAAAACTATCAAAATTACGCGAATTAGGAATCAATCCTTACCCCGCTGATTTATTTCCCGTAAGCCATAGTAGTGCTAAGGTGAAATCTGAATTTTCAGAAGGCACTAAGGTGGTTTTGGCAGGACGATTGATGCGAAAAAAAATACAAGGAAAAGCGGCCTTTGCAGAACTTCAAGATAGCGAAGGACGGATTCAAATTTATATCAACCGAGATGAAGTGTGTCCTGATGAAGATAAAAGTCTTTATAATGATGTCTTTAAAAAATTACTTGATTTAGGAGATTTTATTGGTATAGAAGGCGAACTTTTTACCACACAAGTGGGCGAGAAAACAGTTCTGGTAAAACACTTTAAACTGTTAAGCAAAGCATTAAAACCTTTACCCCTTCCAAAAACGGATGCAGAAGGCAATACATACGATGAGTTTAACGATCCTGAAATGCGCTACCGCCAGCGGTATGCCGATTTGGTGGTCAACCCACATGTAAAAGAAGTGTTTGTGAAACGTACCAAACTTTTCAATGCCATGCGTAGTTTCTTTAATGATGCAGGATATTTTGAGGTTGAAACACCCATTTTACAACCGATTGCTGGAGGTGCAGCGGCACGTCCGTTTATGACACACCACAATAGTTTAGACATTCCATTATACATGCGAATTGCGAACGAATTGTATTTAAAACGTTTAATTGTCGGAGGATTTGATGGGGTGTATGAATTTTCTAAAAACTTCAGAAATGAAGGGATGGATCGCACCCATAACCCCGAATTTACAGCGATGGAAATTTATGTGGCCTACAAAGACTATAATTGGATGATGGAATTTTGTGAGCAATTATTGGAGCATTGTGCTCTGGCTGTAAACGGCAGCACAAAAGCAACGTTTGGCGCCCATGAAATAGATTTTAAAGCACCCTATGCTCGAATTACAATGGCCGATTCTATAAAAGAATTTACTGGTTTTGACATCATCGGAAAAACAGAAGATGAGATTCGAGCAGCGGCGAAAGATTTAGGCGTTGAAGTGGATACTACAATGGGGAAAGGTAAGTTGATTGATGAAATTTTTGGAGAAAAATGTGAAGGCAATTACATTCAGCCGACTTATATCACAGACTATCCAAAAGAGATGAGTCCTTTATGTAAGGAACACAGAGATAATCCTGAGCTTACAGAACGTTTTGAATTAATGGTCTGTGGAAAAGAAATTGCAAATGCTTACTCAGAATTAAACGATCCTATTGACCAACGTGAGCGTTTTGAACACCAACTAAAATTGGCACAAAAAGGCGATGACGAAGCAACGGAATTTATTGATGAAGACTTTTTAAGAGCGCTTGAGTACGGCATGCCTCCTACTTCGGGGATGGGCATCGGGATGGACCGTTTGATTATGTTTCTAACCAACAATCCCTCGATTCAAGAAGTGTTATTCTTTCCACAAATGAAACCAGAGAAAAAAGCAGTTGTTTTAAGCGATAACGAAAAAGCGATTTTTGAAGTTTTAAAATCAAATTCTGGCATCCAATTAGCAGCCCTAAAAACACAGTCTGGGCTGAGTAATAAAGGCTGGGATAAGGGGATAAAAGGACTAACTTCAAAAAATCTTGCAAAAGTACACAAGACTGATGATGTGCTAGTTGTTGACTTTTTGGGGTAGAATTCTATTAATTTTATAAGTTTACTATTGTTTTTTTAGTTAGAGAATTATTATATTCACTTTTTAATTCACTTCCTAAAATCTCAAATTCATGAAAAAAATAATTTCTGTAACTTTTTTACTTGCAGCCTTGATTTCTTTTGAATCCTGCCTAAGCATAAAAGTAACTTCTAAGAAAAAAGCCGCCGCTTCTAAAGTAGCTGAAAAACCAGACCCCAAGCCAAAAAACGGGGACATAAAACCGTATGATAAAGTAATTACCAAAGAAGCAAAATCGGATGATGGGCTTTTTAAGGTTCATGAAATTGACGACACTTTTTTTTATGAAATTCCAGATACTCTTTTTGATAAAGAAATGTTGATGGTGACGCGAATTTCTAAAACAGCCTCAGGCGTTGGATTCGGTGGCGGCAAACAAAATACGCAAGTCCTTAGATGGCAAAAAAAAGGTAAAAAGGTGGTGTTAAGAGTAGTCTCTTATGAGGTCTTTGCCGCGGATTCACTACCTGTTCATGAAGCCGTTGTCAATTCAAATTTTGAACCTGTTTTATATACATTTCCAATAAAAGCATTTAGTATTGATTCTACTGCTACGGTGATCGAGGTTACTGATTTATTTAATAAAGACGTGAAAGCGTTAGGCTTACCAGCATCTTCCAGAAAACGCTATAAAGTCACGCGTTTGGAAAGTGAAAAATCATTTATTGAAAGCGTAAAAAGCTATCCGAAAAACATAGAAGCTCGACACGTAAAAACATATGCAGCTAGCGAAGCGCCATCAAATTCTAGTACAGGAACAATTTCTATAGAGATTAATAATTCCATGATTTTATTACCAGAAAATCTTATGAAGCGACGCTATTTCGACGAGCGAGTAGGCTGGTTTGCAAGAGGTCAATTAGATTATGGTTTAGAGAATCAACGGAGTAAAGAAGTAACGTTCTTGGACCGATGGAGACTTGAAGTTAAAGACGAGGATTTAGAAAAATTTAAGGCTGGCGAACTCGTTGAGCCTAAAAAACAGATTGTGTATTATGTGGATCGTGCAACCCCTGAAAAATGGCGAAAATACATCAAACAAGGCATTGAAGATTGGCAAATCGCATTTGAAGCTGCCGGATTTAAAAACGCCATTATTGCCGCCGATCCTCCTACAGCAGAAGAAGATCCTGAGTGGAGCCCTGAAGATGTAAGGTACTCTGTAGTTCGATACCTGGCATCTCCAATTCCTAATGCCAATGGACCGCATGTTAGTGATCCTAGAACTGGTGAGATATTAGAAAGTGATATCAATTGGTACCACAACGTAATGACTTTACTAAGGCGTTGGTTTTTTGTGCAAACCGCAGCTATCAATCCCGAAGCCAGAATGCCTGAATTTAAAGATGAAGTTATGGGCCGTTTAATTCGATTTGTGTCATCGCATGAAGTTGGTCATACCTTAGGGTTGCCTCATAATATGGGCAGTAGCTGTGCATATAAAGTAGAGGATTTAAGAGATGCTGCCTTTACTCAAAAATATGGTACGGCACCTTCTATCATGGATTATGCGCGTTTCAATTATATTGCACAACCCGAAGATACCGGTGTTGCATTAATGCCCGATATCGGCATCTATGACAAATACGCCATTGCTTGGGGCTATAAACCCATTTTGGATACCGTCGCAGAAGACGAAAAAGATATACTTAACAATTGGATTTTAGAGCATGCAGGCGATCCCATGTATCGTTTTGGGCATCAGCAAGTCGGGGATGTTGTAGACCCTAGTTCCCAAACCGAAGACCTTGGAGATGATGCTATTTTGGCAAGCACCTATGGAATTAAAAATTTAAAAAGAATAGTCCCAAACCTCATCGCGTGGACGACCGAAACAGGTGAAGACTACGCTGATTTAAATGATATGTATGGGCAATTATTATCGCAGTTCAATCGCTATATGGGCCATGTTGCAAATAATATCGGTGGCGTTTATGAGCATTATAAAACTGCTGATCAGGCGGGAGCGGTGTACACTTATGTTGATAAAACCCACCAAAAAAATGCACTAAAATTCATCAATTCTCAATTGTTTAAAACTCCACAATGGCTCTTAGAACCTGCTATTTTTGAACGTATTGAATATTCAGGATCTATTGAACGCATCCGAAGATTACAAGAACGCACCTTGAAAACAATTTTAAGCTTAGGAAAGATGGCGCGAATGATCGAAAACGAAACTATGAATGGTTTCGAAGCGTATAGTTTACGCACTATGACTAGAGACTTAAGAACTGGAATATGGAGCGAACTTTACAACGGTCGAAAAATAGACACCTATCGACGAAACTTGCAACGGGCTCATATTGACAGATTAGCATATTTGATGACGGCTGAAAATCAACGTAAAAGACGTGGCAGTGACTATGTGAAATCGACTGCTGTCAATACGAGTCAGTCTGATATACGTGCTATTGTAAGAGCTGAATTGAGGGTTTTAAAAAACCTGATCAATTCCAGTATTTCTAAAACGTCGAATAGTATGAATAAAATTCACCTTAGAGACGCTGTAGAGCGCATCAATATGATTTTGGACCCTAAATAAAAATACACACACGAGTAGTTTTCCATATCTCCTAAAAAGCCAAAACATAAATGTTTTGGCTTTTTAGTTACTCAGCTGTGACGTTTTTTTCGAAGCGGTTGTGAATCCATAAAATTAGGAGGCCGAACCCTATAGATCCGATAATCAAACAATTATTCAGCAATCCATCAACCGAAAAAGAAAGACGAATCAGGATCGTTGATATGATAAACCCAGAATTTCTAATAACTTTATGAAATTGATCTGTGTAGAAAAACGAAAATAGCAAGAGGAATACATCGACAATTATTAGAATTGCAAAAAATTCGTCAAAGAAAATACTATTTACATCTTTGAGCGCTAATGATAAGTTTTCAGGTGTATGTTGAAAAGCCCATCCTCCAAAAGTAAGCAGTCCTATTCCTATAAAAATAGGGACCAAAATAGTAGCCATAAATTTTTTGATGGCTATAAATTGTTCAATTTGGGCGGGCTCATTTACCTTGGTCTTATTAGTTACTTGTAATTTTTGACGCTCCAGAGAGAATAGATAAATCATAAAAAACAACACTAATGCAGTGATAATATCATAAGTGAAATAAAGATCGTTTTTGATATCAAACCAATCGGAATTGAGTTCAATATTTGCTAAATCTTTGAAGATACGGCGGATAACAATCAGAGTAATAATCTCATATTGCTTCCCAATATAGGTGGTGATGGACCGTGGCAAATAGAATATTAACAGATAGACTTCATAGATTAGAATAAATGAAAAAGGCGTGTAAATGGCTGCAATTGGTGAGTCAAAAAAATTGAGTCCTTCAGGAATAACAATAAACTGGTTTTTCACCAAAAAAATCGTAAAAAGGTGAGCGAAAAAGCTAAGAATAGCAACGATAAGAATCAACCGTTCTACTTTGTTTTTTACAGTTTCAGACAAGACTGAATTATAAAAAAACGCATTTAATTTTGAGATCATTACGGATTGATTTAAAATTGGTTAAGTGTAGAAAGGTTTCTAAATTTACGAAAAAAAACTAACATATACATACTTTTTACTGAACTCTCGTTAGACAATGGCTGTCAAAATCCCATTATTACACGCAGTTAAGTAACGAATTTTTATTAATAAGTTGTTTTTTACCATCAATTTTAATTAGTTTTGTTTTTAAAACCAATTTAACTATGAAAAATTTATTTCTATTACTTACAATTTTTAGTCTTGCTGCTTGTAGTTCTTCGGACAATGACCCAGTCACGACCACACCAACAGCAACGCCAACGATTGCAGAAACCATTATTGGAAACTGGAGTACACAAATTACAAATTCTCAAGGGTCTATGCTTATCAGAATTACTTTCACAGAAGCTGGAGAGATGTCTTTATATGAAAATGTATCGACAACAACTGGTCTGTTGGTAGAAGAGAAGGTTGAAGGAAAAACTTGGACTATTGAAGGGAATCAAATTACAACGAGTGACACATTTGAAGACGAAGTAGACACTCTTACAGTGACGGTCATTGATCAGGATTCAGTAACTGTTGCTATTTCAGAAGAAACAATTAATTTAACAAGAGACACCGATTATGAAAGCTCGCTAACTGGCGATTGGGAAGGGACCGATACAGACGAAGATTGTACTTCTACTCAACAAATCAGTTTTACAAGCTCAAACAACTACAGCGCTATTATTACCAACATGGACTGTAACAATGTTGTAATGAATTTAGAAGGCACTTTTACTAGAACTAGAACTCTTAGTGGAACGCTATCATTATCAAATAACATAGACACTTCTATTTCAGATCAATATTATGCAATACAAGGGGATAAAATATTTTTGCGAGGTGACGAAGGTGACACTGGTTTCTTGCTAGAAAAACAATAACCTTTCCTAAATTAATTTAAGCAACTATTGCAAAACATCTTAAAAGAGGCTGTCTGAAAAGACAGCCTCTTTTATTCGATTAAATTGTAAGCTTAAAGTTTATCAAGTTTCAGACGTATCGCATCCACACAATTGATGCCGTCTATGGCGGCAGAAATAATACCGCCAGCATAGCCTGCGCCTTCGCCACAAGGGTACAAGCCTTTGACGTTTACGTGTTCTAAGGTTTCTAAATTTCGAGGAATGGAGATGGGTGAAGAGGTTCGACTTTCTGGGGCATGCAATACCGCTTCATTGGTGTAATACCCTTTCATTTTTTTTCCATATTCAGAAAATGCTTTTCGCAGACGTTTAGAAATCATTGAAGGTAAAACCGTATTTAGATCTACGGAAACGATCCCAGGTTGGTAAGAGGTTTTAGGGAAATCATTAGAGATTTTTCCTTCTACAAAATCTATCATACGTTGGGCTGGCACTTGTTGTGTTTTACCCGCGACTTCCCAACAATCGCGTTCTACTTTTTTCTGAAAATCAAGACATACAAAAGGATTTTTTTTGGAGTAGTTTGGCAAATCTTTAGGTTCCACACTCACTACAATTCCTGAGTTTGCATAGGGGTTGTTTCGTTTACTTGGGCTCCATCCATTGGTCACTACTTCTTCTTGAGACGTGGCACACGGCGCAATAATTCCGCCAGGACACATACAAAACGAATAGACACCTTTTCCATCAATTTGATCAACCAGACTGTAAGAAGCTGGTGGCAAGTACGGGTTTTCTACATCGCCGTGGTATTGTATTTTATCGATTAGATTTTGTGGATGCTCCACCCGAACACCCAATGCAAATGCTTTTGCTTCTAAAAGCACTCCTTTGTCATGAAGTAAATAAAATATATCTCTGGCAGAATGCCCTGTTGCTAGGACGACATTTTCAAAAGGCCGCCATGACTCATCATTAATTTTTAAGGCTTTTATGGCGTTGTCTTCAATCTGAATATCGGTCAGTTTGGCGTTAAAATGTACCTCCCCACCAGCTGCAATAATGGCTTCTCGCATGGCAGTAATAATCGCTGGTAATTTATTGGTGCCAATATGTGGATGGGCTTCCACCAAAATATCTTCAGAGGCTCCAAAATGCACAAACCATTCAAGCGCCTTCAGGACATTTCCACGTTTTTTGGAACGTGTGTATAACTTTCCATCGGAATAGGTTCCTGCTCCACCTTCACCGAAACAATAATTCGACTCTGGATTTACGGTTTGTTCTTTGTTGATGGCAGCTAAATCGCGACGTCTGGCTCTCACATCTTTTCCACGTTCAAATATAATAGGCTTCAATCCTGCTTCGATGGCACGTAATCCGGCATAAAGACCTGCAGGGCCGGCGCCTATAATAGCGATTTCTGGTTTTGAATATACGTCTTGTGATACAAAAGATTGTGGCTGTGTTCGTGTTTCTCCAAGCAACCAAAATTCAATTTGTAAATTTAGCTTAATAGATGTCTTTCGGGCGTCTATAGAACGTTTTCGAATCCGCCAATCTGTTATGTCTGCACTTCGAATTTTGGCCTTAAAAAGACTAGATTTTAATATGAAATCTGTATCTTTTAATTGGGCTGGTTTTATAGAAATTTGTACTAATACACTCATCGCGGCAAAGGTAACTAAAGTTTCCTTGAAATTATGTGCTTCTGGCGCTCCATGATAAAAAGGAAAAAGATACTAATATTCGACACGAAATCAACAAGTCTACTTCAGAAATTAACTTTATCTTGCAGATCTACTTCGAATAAAAAATAAAACATCTGTTATGAATATAATTTTTGATCCCTGGCCCTGGTATATTTCAGGTCCAATGATAGCTCTGGTTCTCTTTTTACTACTCATGGTTGGGAAAAACTTTGGAATGTCGTCTAATTTAAGAACACTTTGCACTATTTGTGGCGCCGGAAATGCATCAGAATTTTTTAAATTTGACTGGAAATCTCAAGGTTGGAATTTGACAGTAATGGTGGGCGCTATTATTGGTGGCTATATCGGAGCGAATTTTTTATCAACTGATTTGGCAGTTGCCATTCATCCAGATACTATAGAACACTTAAATACACTCGGATTTAATAGTGCAGGAACTAGTTACCTCCCAACCGAGCTTTTTGAAAACTCGGTATTTTCAGATGTAAAGGGTTTACTCATCTTAGTTGTCGGAGGTCTGTTAATTGGTTTTGGAGCACGCTACGCGGGAGGTTGTACTTCTGGGCATGCGATTTCAGGGCTGAGCAATCTTCAATGGCCCTCGTTAATAGCGGTTATTGGTTTTTTTGCTGGAGGCCTCACAATGATTCACTTTATTTTTCCTTTTATTTTTTAATACTATGAGAACACTTATATATCTTTTTATTGGCATCCTATTTGGCATTACAATGTTTAAATCAGAGGCAGCCTCTTGGTTCAGAATCTATGAAATGTTCCGTTTTGAATCCTTTCATATGTATGGTATTATTGGGTCAACGGTTGTTTTGGGGGTCCTTATCACACAATCCATTAAACGTTTTAATATACCTTCTTTTTATGGAGCATCTATTGTATTTACTCCTAAAGCTAAAAGTGTTAGTCGTTACCTTTTTGGCGGTATCATTTTTGGACTGGGTTGGGCCTTAGCCGGCGCCTGTCCAGGCCCTATGTTTACGCTGGTAGGCGCTGGATTTACGCCTATTCTGGTGGTGATTCTTGCGTCCGTTTTTGGAACTTTTTTATATGGACTCGTTAAGGACAAGTTGCCACACTAACCCCTTTTTTTGGAAAGCACTTATAGAGAACATATTTTATGTTTCTTAACTAATGTGACCACTAAAACCCTTAACCTTAGAGGCTACCGGTCTTTTGGCTTTGATGCAGAGGGATTAATTAATTCTCAAGGCGACTTTTTTGATGTTGGCGGCATGATGGATGCGGTTTACTCTAAAAATATAACAATGGCTTCTATCAAATACCTCGAAGGAAAAACGGACGATGTAATGGCAATTCTAAACAGTGAAGGTGGCTTAGCGACGACTCGTGCTTGGGAAGGGTGTTTATCTGTAGAGTTTGTTTGTAAACGAAGCTACAAACATCATTTGGATTATTGATAACTGGAAAAGCAATGCGCATTTTGTAGACTACATCACTTGGATACAAACAAAAGACACAACGATTGCTGGAATGCTTCCATTTTTAGTAGGAGGCGAAGCAGGTCTTAAGATTGTTCAAGGGAATTCTAATTACCAATCGTTTTAGTGTTCGAAAATTAAGACGTCCATAATACGACTAAACACCGCAGTAAACTCAGGTTTGATGCGGAGTTTTTTATATAATTTATCTAAACTTTTATAATAATTTTCTTTTTATAGAGTAGATACCCCAATCCCAGATAAAATAATACGACTACAATGGCATACAAAAGTGATGCTAATTTTGCTGAGTAAAATGAATGCACAAATAATGTTTCGTAGATATAGGAATGCATATTACTTTGATCTCTAATTTTAGTGAGATACATGGTTTTTGAAATAAAACTTGACAAGAAATAAATAGTGATAGCGTTCATTCCAACATATTTAAAAACAGACCCAAATTTAAGCTGTTTGAGGTCTCTGAAATAATAAATAATAGCGAGCACTAATGTTGCATACCCACTTGTTACGAGTACAAAACTACTGCTCCATAGTGCTTTGTTGATCGGAAACCATTCATTAAAAACATAGCCTGAAACAAGAAACCCACATGCTGACATGAACAAAAATTTAACATCCTTAAGATTATCTAGCTGAAGACCAATTAATAGTCCGGAGATACATGTTGCTAATGATGGTAATGTACTTATCACCCCTTCAGGATCATAATCTGCTTGCCACATATGGGCTCCTAAAATATTTAAGTCAATGTAGTTAGCCCAATTGTTTGGGGCTCTATTGAAGGTTGGTAAACGACCGTCTTGAAAAGGTGTAAAACCAAGAAACAGCCAATATCCAAGCAATATAGAAACGCCAATTCCTGCTAAAGTTTTCAAATTGAAGTTAAGGTAAAGTATCGCCGTAAAGAAAAAAACGATTCCAATTCGTTGCAAAACTCCTGGTATTCTTAGTGTTTCAAAATTGTTAAAAAATGGCATGTATGGCAAAAAAAGATTTAAAAACACGCCTAACCCAATAAGTTTTAAGCTCCTAATAACAATTTTTTGATACGTAAATTTTGTTTTGGGTTTATTTTTGTAAGCAAAATAAATAGAAATCCCAACTACAAATAAGAAGAAAGGAAATACCAAATCTGTTGGTGTTAGCCCATGCCAGTTCGCATGTAGTAAGGGCGTGTAAACAGTATTCCAACTTCCTGGTGTGTTCACTACTATCATGGCGACAATAGTTAGTCCTCTTAAAATATCTACAGATTCTATTCTAGTATTCATGAAAAATAGTTCATATTATTTAAGCATTAATTTTCAGTATCTTTAATATTGAAAATACGGTCCTTTGTTTTTTTAAGATAGTTTCTGCCTATAGGAATTTTTTTATCGGAAATTTCAATTCTATTTCCTTCAAGAGCAATGATTTTATTGAGCGATATGGTAAAAGAGCGATGCACTCTTATAAAGCTAGACTGAGGTAACTCTTCAGTCAACGCTGTTAATGATTTATGAACAACATAATTTCCAGTAGTAGTAATAACTTTTATATAATCTTTTAAACTTTCGATGAAAAAAATATCATTGAGATTTATTTTAATTAGTTTTTTATTTACTTTTAAAAAAATATGCGGCTCTTGTTGTAAATTAGTGTCACCAATTGAATTTTTTACATAAACTTGTTGGTAAATTTTATTTACTGTTTTCAAAAACCTATTAAATGGGATGGGTTTCACCAGATAATCTAATATATTTAATTCAAAGCTCTTTACAGCATACTCTCTATAGGCTGTAGTAATTACAATTAAGGGTTTATTGGTAAGGTTTTCAATGAACGAAAATCCTGAAATTTGAGGCATATTAATATCAAGAAAAATAACATCAATTTTTTCTTGTTCTAAAATTTGATAAGCCTTCACTGGATTATTAAAAGTAGCAACGGTTTCGATGTTATCAAAATTCTTTAAGTGATTTTCAATCACTTCTATGGCTAATAGTTCATCGTCAATTATAATACACTTAATTTTCATTGGATGGGGATTTTTAAAAATAAGTTATAGGTCTCGTTTTCTATTTTTGATTCCATTTTAAAATCATTGGAAAATAATAGGTTTAATCGCCTTCTGGCATTCGTGTTTCCGATGCCACTGCTTTCACTAATCTTGGGATTAAAGTTATTTGATATTTGAACTTCTAAGTAATTTTTATCTACAACTTCAAAACTCAATTCTAGAATCATTTTATCGTTGTCTTTCAGTCCGTGTTTAAAACAATTTTCTACAAATGAAAGAAACAATAAAGGGGGGACTAAAACGTCTTCAATATTCCCAGTGATTTGTAACTTGGATTCTACTCTATCTCCAAATCTCAAACATTCAATATCAATAAAATTATTGATATGATTTATTTCTTGTAACAAACTCGCCTTAGAGCTTTTGACTTCATACAATATATATTCCATCATCTCTGATAGTTTTATCACAAGCCGTGGTGCATTATCCGATTTACTTAATGTTAATGCATACAAGTTGTTTAGGGTATTAAAAAAGAAATGCGGTTGAATTTGAGTTCTTAAATATTTCAGCTCTGTACTCATTTGAAGTTTTGCTAGGGCTTCATTTTTTCTTTTTTCTATGGACCAATCGATCACTAATTTAATAGCAGACACAAAACCAATCACATATAATTCGCCTAAAATCACAGCTATCACATGATTCAATTCTAAAAATTTCCCCGAGTCTTCTGCTTCTGGCCAAATTTCTTTAGTGACCAAAAGATAATTTAGTCCAGTTCTTACCAAATACACTAAAATTAAAATTCCAAGTAATGACCCTAAATAGGACCAGTACTTACTTTTTAATATAAACCTGGGAATTAGGAAATAAACATTGATATAAACAACAATTATATGAATAGGAAATTCTATGGAATTGGATTTAAAAGAATACCAATAATCTCCAAAATAACTTCCCCAACGAATAACGTTAAATAAAAAGTAGCCGATCCAAAATAAAATATGATATTTTAGTGGAATTGTGGTTTGTGTTTTATTGTTTGAAAGTGTAATAATATTCTTTAATTTTATGAACAATATGCTAACATCTCACATCAATATTACCACTATAATAATTAATTAGCAATAAAGTTGTCAAATGATTGTTTAATTAGAATCATTTATATGCCAATAAATGTTGTCTATGGTCAAAACCATGTTGTTTGGATATATAGTTTTTTATATTTTAAGTATTTAAATAGTTTTAATGCTTATAAACGCTTTAAAACAACCAAATCATGAAACAAAACTTAAGAAAATTTATCTTTTTTTCTTTTCTGTTATTAACCGCACAAGTAACTTTTGCACAAGAAAAAGAGATCAAAGGGACGGTGACCTCAAAAGCTGATGGCATTCCTCTTCCTGGCGTAAATGTAATAGTTCAAGGAACTAGTACGGGTGCTCAAACCGATTTTGATGGTAATTATTCATTAACGGCTTCGGTTGGTGATATTTTATCATTCTCTTATATAGGAATGACAACTATTGAGATTACCGTAGGAGACTCTAATACAATTAATGTGCAATTCGAAGAAGATGCTACTGCATTAGATGAGGTTGTGGTAACGGCTCTTGGGATTAAAAAAGAAAGAAAAGCACTTACTTACTCTGCTCAAGATGTAAAAGGTGACGAATTAACTAGGGTAAAACAGACGAATCCAATTAATAGTTTATCTGGAAAATCTGCGGGTTTAACAATTACTAGAAGTTCTTCTGGTGTTGGTGGAGCTACAAAAGTAGTCTTGAGAGGTAACTCTTCTAATAGTAATAACGACCCATTATATGTTATAGATGGTATACCAATGCAAAATAGTGGTAATGGTGCGCAACCAGGAGGTGATATTTTTGGTAGCGAAACTGGTAACAGAGATGGCGGGGATATTAGTTCTCTTATTAATCCTGATGATGTAGAAAGTATAACTATACTAAAAGGAGCTTCTGCAGCTGCTTTATATGGTAGTCAAGGTGCTAATGGTGTAATCTTAATTACAACTAAAAGCGGAAAAGAAGGTAAGTTAAAAGTTAATTTTAACACAACATTTACAGTAGATAATGTAACATCGTTACCTAAATTACAAACAGAGTACCAATCTGCATCAGTTGGACAACCTCTTAGTAATATTTTAACTGGAGAAGTTGCAGATCCTAAATCGTGGGGAGCAAAAACCGGAGGTTTATCTAATACTGTAGATGACTTTTTTGAAACTGGATATACTGCAACACAAGCTATATCATTAAGTGCTGGTAGTAAAAAGGCACAAACTTATTTTTCATTTGCTAATACTTCTGCTGGAGGTGTAGTTCCAGGAAATAAATTAAACAGAAATGTTTTAAATTTAAGGGAAACTGCAAGTTTTTTAGATGATAAAATACAAATCTCTGCAAATGTTAATCTGTCTGACCAAAGAATCTGGAACAGACCAACTAATGGTTTATACTCAAACCCTTTAACTGGTTTATATCTTAATCCAGTAGGTATTGATTTAAACAATTATAAAAATCAATTTGAGTATTTTAATCCTGTTACAAATCAGTACGAACAGTATAGAACATCTTTTGATGAGAATATTCAACAAAACCCATATTGGTTAATAAACCGTAACCAAAGTAAAGATATAGCTCAAAGGGTTTTAGCAAGTGTAAGTGCAAAATATCAAATCACAGATGCTTTTTCATTACAAACTAGAGGGAGTTTTGATAAATCATTTTTTACATATGATAAGAGAACACATGCTGGTGGTGATCTAACTTTTGCTCCAGGCAACAGAGGTCGTTATATATTAGAAAAAACAGAAAACACACAACAGTATATTGATTTAATTGGAATATATAATAAAGACTTATCCGAAGATTTTAATTTAACTTTAACAGCAGGAACAAGTTTAACTAAATATAAAACAGGAGATCAAGTTCTATTAGACTCTGGACAACAAGGTCTTATATATTCAAATATATTTGACATTGCAAACTTTGAAGGAACAAGAGCTATTTCTCAAAATGTCTTTAATAGAGAAGTACAATCTGTTTTTGGAGCAGCAAATATTGGCTATAAAAACATGTTATATTTAGATATAACTGGTAGAAATGACTGGTCTTCAACACTAGCTAGAACAGCTTCGCCTTCATTCTTTTATCCTTCTGTTGGTTTAACTGGAGTACTATCAGAAATGTTTGAAATGCCAGAAGCTATATCTTTTGCCAAAGTAAGAGCCTCTTATGCCGAAGTAGGTAAAGATCTTCCAGCATATGCTACTAATCCATTAGGAAGGATTGTTGGTGGTGTCGTTCAACCTCCAGCTTTTAGGTTTGTAGAGGGTGATGTATTAGAGCCTGAAAAACAAAAATCTTTTGAAATTGGTACAGAATGGCGTTTCTTTAATAATAGATTAGGTTTCGATTTTACATACTATAATTCTAGTACTACTAATCAAATTTTTATTGTTAATGCACCAGATGATCCTTCAGGAACATCAAAAATAATAGTTAATGCTGGTGAGATTACAAATACAGGACTAGAAATAGTTCTTAATGCTAAACCTATATTAAATGACAATTTTAATTGGAATACTGCTGTAAATTTTGCTCAAAATAAAAACGAAGTAGTTTCATTATATACTGATCCACAAAGTGGAGGGCAAGAGCCTTTTATAATAACAGATGCTGGGGTTAATGGTTATGGATACCAGTTAGTTGTAGGTGAGGATTTTGGTAGTATTACTGGATCGTCTGTTATGAGAGATGCAAATGGATTACCTATTGTTTCTGATGACGGGAATAGTACGATTCAAAAAACTGAAAAAACTGAAACGATAGCGCATGCACAGCCAGATTTTACACTAGGATGGAATAATACATTTACTTATAAAAACTGGTCTTTAAATATTTTAATTGACGGAAAATTTGGTGGAGACGTTGTAAGTGTAACAGAAGCTGTTAATGATAAATTTGGTGTGTCTCAAACAACAGCAGACGCAAGAAACACTAATGGAGGAATGATTAATGTGGTAGATACAAATGGTGTAGCATCACAAATAACTGCTCAAGATTATTACAACCAAGTAGGTGGTAGAGATGGTGCGTTAGGGGAATATGTGTACGATGCCACTAATATTAGTTTAAGAGAACTAGCATTAGGTTATACGCTGCCAACTAAAAGCAAATATTTTGAGTCTATCAATTTATCACTAATTGCAAATAACCTTTTCTTTATATATAAAGATGCTCCGTTTGATCCAAATATAGCATCAAGTACAGGTCTTGGTCTTCAAGGTGTTGATATATATGGTCAACCTTCAACAAGAAGTATAGGATTAAATGTTAACATAAATTTCTAAGAAAATGAAAAAAATATTAAAATGCTTTCTAGCTACATTTATATTGGTTAGTTTGACGAATTGTACCGACGATTTCGAAAAAATAAATACAAACCCTAATGGTGTAGTTACACCTAATGACATAACACCGCATTTTGAACATATTGGTAGTGAATTTACACCAATGTTTTTAAATGTATTTAATGTCACACCTGCCTGGAATTACCAATTACAACAAAATTTAATGGGTGATGTATATTCGGGTTATATGACACCTCCAACTCCGTTTGCAGGTAATATAAATAATATGACTTACTCATTAGTATCTGGTTGGAATGGTTTTCCTTGGAGTGACGCTTATGGCCCTGTTATGGCTAGAGTATCTACCGTTAAAAACGTAGTTGAAGCAACAGGAAATCCTGATGATCAAAAATTTGTACATATAGCAAATATTATTAGAGTCACTGCTATGCACCGCGTATCAGATATCTACGGCCCAATACGCTATACTAAATTCGATGATTTAGCAACTACTCTAGAGTATGACTCACAAGAAGTTGCATATCAAGCCTTTTTTGATGATTTAACAGCTGCTATTGATGGTTTGCAAGCTTTTGAAGGAGCACCACAATTTGCTGCTTTTGATATGTCTAATCTAAATGGGGATATCGCATCATGGAGGCAATTTGCCAATAGCTTAAGATTAAGGTTAGCTATTCGTGTGGCAAAAGTAAATCCTTCACTTGCGCAGACGCAAGGTGAATTAGCATTATCAAGTAATGCCGGTTTAATGGAAACTACAGATATGGTTATAAACACAGGATTCCCACACCCAATTACAGTAATTAGCGGATCATGGGGAGATATTAGAATGGGTGCAGAAATGGAATCTATTTTAACAGGTTATAATGATGGTAGAATGGAGAAATATTTCAACCCATCTGCAGATGCAGCTTTAGCAGGGGATTATAAAGGTATAAGAATGGGAATAGACATTGTTGCTAAATCACAATATGTAGATCATGCTTCAATAGGCGAAGTAATAGATGGTGAAACTTTAACTTGGATGACCGCAGCGGAAGTGCATTTCTTAAAAGCTGAAGCAGCTTTAAGAGGCTGGGCTGGTGCAGGAAGTGCTCAAGCCAATTATGAGGCTGGTGTTACTGCATCGTTTACACAACATGGTGTATCTGATGCTTCAGGTTATTTGGCTGATAATACAAGTACACCTGCAGATTTTGTAGATGCGCTATTCTCAGTAAATGATATTGCTTATGCTAGTGATGTTAAAATTGCATATAATGCTGCAGGTACAAATGAAGAGCAATTAGAGCAAATTATTACACAAAAATGGATTGCTATGTTCCCTGACGGACAAGAAGCATGGAGTGAATTTAGAAGAACAGGATATCCTAGAATTTTCCCTGTTGTAGTAAATAATAGTGGGGGAACTATTGATACTAATACACAAATTAGAAGAATCCCATTTGTAGATAATGAATTAAATACTAATGCTGCCAATGTAGCAACAGCAGTTGGTTACTTAAACGGTCCAGACAATGGTGGAACACGTTTATGGTGGGATACTGGCGGATCTAATTTTTAAACATTACAAACTACTTTTTGATTAGTTAACAAAGCAAGCGGAAAAATAAATACTTCCGCTTGTTTTATAAAAAATAAATACTAAACGTATTCATAATGAACATAGAAGTTGCTAACTACAGTACTATTGCTTATAAAGCGTCTGGGAAATTCGAAGAAACACGTTTTGAAAAAATACACAATGTGAGTTTCAATTCTTCAGAAGAAGCCTCTCTACTTGTTGCTCGAGAAATTGCCGAGCTAATTACCGAAAAAGAAAAACAAGGCCAAAAATGTGTGTTAGGACTCGCTACAGGATCCTCTCCTATCAAGGTCTATGAAGAACTTATACGATTGCACAAAGAAGAAGGTTTGAGTTTTTCAAACGTCATTACCTTTAACTTAGATGAATATTACCAAATGGACAAAGGTAATCTTCAAAGTTATCACTACTTTATGCATGAGCATCTTTTTAATCATGTAGATATCCTCCCCGAAAACATCAATATTCCTGACGGAACTATTAGCAGTGAAAATTTATATCAATATTGTATTGACTATGAGCTAAAGATAAAAGAAACTGGTGGACTAGATTTTCAGCTTTTAGGGATTGGGAGAACAGGCCATATTGGATTTAATGAGCCTGGGTCTCATTTAAATTCTGGGACACGTATTATTACCCTAGATCATATCACAAGAGTCGATGCGGCGCCTTCTTTTTTGGGCATAGAAAATGTGCCTCGAAAAGCTATTACGATGGGTATTGGCACTGTTTTAAGTGCTAAACGAATTGTACTTTTGGCTTGGGGTGTTAATAAAGGTCGTATTGTGAAAGACACCATAGAAGGCACAATAAGCGCTTTCGTTCCAGCTACGTATCTGCAAGAACACAATAATACAACTATTGTTTTAGACGAAGAAGCCTCAGCAGAACTAACACGTATAAAAACACCATGGCTAGTCACCTCTTGTATTTGGACAAACAGTTTAAAGGCAAAAGCCGTCGTATGGCTAAGCGAATTACTTAGTAAACCGATACTAAAACTTACAGACAAAGATTATAACGACAATGGAATGTCTGGGCTATTGTCAGAAGAAGGCACCGCATATGATTTAAACATTAAGATGTTTAATAAACTCCAACATTCAATTACTGGGTGGCCCGGAGGAAAGCCAAATGCCGATGATTCTAACCGGCCTGAACGTGCTAATCCAACAAAAAAGAGAGTGATTATTTTTAGTCCACATCCAGATGATGATGTCATTTCAATGGGCGGGACTTTTGATAGACTCGTAGAGCAAGGACACGAAGTTCACATCGCGTATCAGACCTCCGGAAATATTGCCGTCTCAGACGAAGAGGCTTTGAAATTTGCTGAAATCTCAAAAGAAATAAATACACAGTCAGAGGCATCAGACGGTATTATTAATTTCATTAAAAATAAAAAAGGAAATGATAGTATAGACTCTGTAGAAACAAGAAAGCTAAAGGGCGCAATTCGCAGAAGCGAATCATTGGCAGCCACACGCTATTTGGGGCTCGATGATAAAAATGTTCATTTTTTAAACCTTCCATTTTATGAAACTGGAACCATTAAAAAAGGAAATCTTAGTCAATCTGACATTAGTATCATGCATGATTTTATAGACACTATTAAACCCCACCAGATTTATGCTGCCGGCGATTTGGCGGATCCACACGGCACGCACAAAGTATGTCTTGACGTGTTGTTTATGGCCTTAGACCAACTTAAAACTAACGCGTATATGAACGATTGTTGGGTTTGGCTCTATAGAGGGGCATGGCACGAATGGGAATCACATGAAATTGAAATGGCGGTTCCGCTCAGTCCAGATCAAGTATTGAAAAAAAGACATGCCATATTTTACCATCAGTCTCAGAAAGACGGCGTCATGTTTCAAGGTGATGATTCAAGAGAATTTTGGGTGAGAGTCGAAGACAGGAATAGATTAACTGCAAAAAAATATAATGATTTTGGTCTCGCAGATTATGCTGCTATTGAGGCTTTTAAACGTTATCATTTTTAAAAGCTGAAACGATTGGAGTATATTAGAATACTAATTATATTGTAGGCACATTTACGAACGACTATAAAGTGAGTGCTTTAATTGTAGAGCGGTGACAAATGATCTATTAAAAAATGAAAAATAGGTGATATTTAATACAACTGTTATCACATAATTTAAATGAAATGAAAAAAATTATAGCATCCCTGTTTTTTATAGGTTTTAGCATCGTATTGAGTTCTCAAAATGAGTTGGCTAAAACATATAATTTAATGCCTTGGCCAAAACAAATTGAAGAAAGTAATGAAGCCTTTTTGATTGATAAAAATCTATCAATAGCGATACACAGTCTGCATGATCAAGCACGCGTTAGGAAAGCTGCAACGAAGTTTTTAAGAAGATTATCCAACAGAACAGGCGTATTTATAGATAATGGCTTTCCTGTTGAGACTGCATCTGCTTCTATTGAAATTCATTTTGATCGTAATTCAGATTTGACAATACACGCTGACGAATCATACAGTTTAATTGTAAAAGAAACTAAAATTAAAATCCATGCCAAATCCGATGTTGGCGCGCTGAGAGGCCTGGAAACTTTACTACAATTAGTGGCTCATAATGAAACAAATTATTTCTTCCATGGAGTAGCTATTGATGATGCGCCCCGTTTTGTTTGGCGTGGATTAATGATTGATGCCGCAAGACACTTTCAGCCTATCGCAGTTTTAAAACGGAATTTAGATGCCATGGCATCTGTGAAATTAAATGTATTTCATTGGCATTTAACGGATGACCAGGGGTTTCGGATAGAGTCTAAAGTATATCCAAAATTACATGAACTCGCTTCAGACGGGCTCTATTATACGCAAGATCAAATAAAAGACATTGTGGCGTATGCATATGATTTAGGGATTCGTGTTATTCCAGAAATTGATGTTCCCGGCCATGCTTCGGCGATTTTAACAGCCTACCCAGAATATGGTAGTAAAGATAATTATGAGTATTCTATTGAGCGATTTTCAGGTGTTTTTGATCCAACACTGAATCCTACAAAAGAGAGTACTTATTTATTTCTGGATGCTTTGTTTTCAGAAATAGCTCCCTTATTCCCTGATGATTATTTTCATATTGGGGGTGACGAAAATGAAGGGAAACATTGGAATGAAAATAAAGAAATTAAAGTGTTTAAAGAAAAACTTAATCTGAAAACAAATCATGATTTACAAACGTATTTTAATATTAGACTTGAAAAAATATTAAAAAAATTAGATAAAAAATTAATGGGTTGGGACGAAATTATGACGCCAACGATGCCTACAACTGCAGTGATTCATTCATGGCGTGGCGAAAATGAAGGTTTACCAAAAGGCGGCTCGTTAATTAGTGCTGCCAAAAAAGGCTACCAAACCGTCCTTTCAAATGGGTATTATATTGACCGAATGCTTTCTGTAGAGCATCATTATAGCGTAGATCCAATCGGAACTATTGAATTATCAAGCGAAGAAAGAAAACGTATTCTCGGAGGCGAAGCTACGATGTGGAGCGAACTTACAACACCTCTAGTAATAGACTCTAGAATTTGGCCGAGAACCGCCGCCATTGCTGAACGTTTTTGGTCATCTAAAGAAGTGAACAATGTTGATTCTATGCTAAAACGGTTAAGTGACGTAAACAAAAAACTGGAAGAGCTAGGGATCACACACATCAAAAACAGAGCTGTGATTTTAAGGAATATAAATAACAATCAAGACAATACGGCCCTAGAAACGCTATCAAAATTATGCGAACCCTTAAAAATGTATTCAAGAAATGCTGGTGGCACAGAATATAAAACCTTCTCCCCTTTTACGATGTTTGCAGATGCATGTGTCGCTGATGCTGAATATGCAGTACCTTTTAATAAAAATGTAGCTAGTCTTATGACAAATGCGACCAAAGACATTGAAAATTTAATTAAAAATGATCTTAAAAAATGGTCTGAAATTCAAGAGCATTTTTTAAAAACAGATAAAAATCCAAATACAAAACCTTTAGAATCGTTATCTAAAAACTTATCAAGCTGTTCAAAATTATTATTGAACGCTTTATCAACTAAAAAAATAACACAAATAGATCTTGATAAATTAGAGTTTTTACTAACGCGTCTTGAAGCACCTTTTTTGGATACAGAATTAGCGATCGTTAGCGCGTTAAATCAACTCTCAACGTATTGCGAAATTACTTTTTTGGTTAAGTAGATAACTATGAAAACGGTTCGCATTTTATAAAAAGGTATATTGAGCTGTGGAAGGTGACATAAAACACAAAACATATAACTTAAAATGAAATTCTCAGGAAACTATATCCCATTTATATTAATCTGCCTGTTATTGAGTGGCCTGCAAATCGGCTGTTCCGATCCTGCTAAAGAAACAGTAAAAGCAACTTTATTCGAAAAAGTGCCGAGTGATCGTAGCGGTATTCATTTCACAAATAAAGTAACGGAAGATCTTTATTTTAATTTCCTTAACTATTCGTACATCTATAATGGAGCTGGGGTGGCGGTGGGCGATATTAATAATGATGGCTTAGAAGATCTCTACTTTTCTTCAAATCAGCACTCCAACAAACTTTATATAAACAAAGGCAGACTGAAATTCAAGGACATCTCCGAAAGTTCGAAAACTAAAGACGAAAATGGTTGGACAACAGGCGTTTCAATGATCGATATAAATAACGACGGATGGTTAGATATTTATGTATGTAAATCTGGGTCGTTAAATAGTCATGACCTTAGAAAAAACAAACTCTTCATCAATCAAAAAGATGAAACCTTCAAAGAGAGCGCTGCTGAATATGGTTTAGATCATTTTGGTTTTTCCATACAAGCTTACTTTTTTGATTATGACAATGATACTGATTTGGACATGTACTTGGTGAACCATCGTCAGGATTTCCAAAATAATACTAATATAGACCCTAGAATACAAATTAATAAGGAGTCTTTTAATTCTGATCAGTTATTTAGAAATGATGGAGACTCTTTTTCAAATGTTACTAAAGTGGCAGGTCTCGAAAATAAAGCGTGGGGACTAAGTGCGTCTATAGGCGATTTTAATAACGATAACTTACAAGACATCTACGTTGCTAATGATTTTCTAGAAGCCGATTTTTTATATATAAATCAAGGAAATGGCACTTTTAAAGATGATGTGTTAAATTATTTCAAGCATATTTCAGCTAATAGCATGGGGTCAGATTTTGCAGATATTAATAACGATTTAAAGCCTGATCTCATAGTTTTAGACATGTTAGCCGAAGACCATATACGAAGTAAAGAAAACATGGCAACGATGAGTACCGAAAATTTTAATGCCTTAGTGGACATCGGTTTTCATCATCAATACATGTCAAATATGTTACAATTAAACAATGGAAATACGACGTTTAGTGAAATTGGTCAGTTGGCTGGAATCGCTAAAACCGATTGGAGTTGGTCTCCTCTAATTGCAGATTTTGATAATGATGGTTTTAATGACTTATTTATAACTAATGGCATTGAGCATGATCTTTCTAACCAGGATTTTAGAAATCAAATGAAAGCTAATATTCGAAATCGAAAAAAAGTATCCTTGGATGAAGCCATCAATATGATGCCTTCTACAAAGTTAAGTAACTACGTCTTTAAGAATAATAGAGATTTAACATTTACAAATACTACACAAAATTGGGGCTTAGATGAAAAAATAAACTCCTGTGGAGCTGTATATGCTGATTTGGACAATGATGGTGATTTAGATATTATTGTAAATAATCAATCTGACGAAGCATCGATTTATAAAAATAATTCTGGTAATAACTATATCCGTTTTTCTTTCAAGGGACCTAAAGTGAATAGGATTGGACTAGGAACTACGATTACAATCTATGCGGATACACTCAGACAAACTAAAACACTTTATGTAAGCAGAGGCTACCAATCATCGGTCACAAATAAATTACATTTTGGATTGGAACAACGCACTAAAATTGACAGTATAAAAGTGGTATGGCCCAATTTGTTTGAGCAAAAATTAATAGCTAGTAGTACCAATAAAAATATAATAATCGATTATAAAAATGCTACTAAGCCCCTACAAAAAAAACCGAACGCAAGTTCTTTATTTGAACCAATAGAAGCAAGTAGTCTAGGAATCGACTACCGACACGCAGAAACGTCGTTTGACGATTTTAAACTACAACTCTTACTGCCTCAGAAACAATCTGATGTGAGTACGCCGCTAGCCGTTGCGGATGTTAACAATGATGGTCTCGATGATTTTTTTGTAGGGAATTCAAAAAATAAAAAAGGATCCTTATACATTCAGAAAAAAGATGGGATATTTAGAAGTAGTAGCGAATCTCTATTTGAATCTGAGAAAATGTATGGGGATACTAATGCTCTATTTATAGACATAGACAACGATAATGACATGGATTTATATGTCACATCTGGAGGGTATGAAATTCCAGAAAACAGTGCCTTGCTACAGGACAGATTGTATGTAAATGACGGAAAAGGGCGTTTTGAAAAATCAAATGTCTTACCAAGAATGTATAGCAACACAAAAGCTGTTAGCAGTGCCGATTATGATAATGACGGCGATATGGATATTTTTGTTGGTGGTAGGGTTAAACATGGAAAGTATCCAATATCAGATACATCTTACATGTTAGAAAATCAAAACGGAACATTTAAAGATGTAAGCAACACAAAAATGAGTGCAATTTCTGAATTAAAAATGGTAAACGATGCTATTTTTACAGACTACGATAATGACGGAGATTCTGATCTGATAATCGTTGGCGAATGGATGCCTATAACGGTTTTTGAAAATGATCATTACAATTTCAAAAAACAAACGCTTTCAGAACTACAAGACGTTAATGGGTGGTATCAAACCATCAAAGAAGTAGATTTGGACGGAGATGGTTTTTTAGATTATATTGTTGGAAACTGGGGAGAAAATAACAAGTTTCGCCCTAGCAAAGAAAAACTACTACATATTTATGCAGATGATTTTGATAACAATTCTTCGTTAGATATCATCCTTAGCAAAGTTTCTAAAACAGGTGCTTTAATTCCCGTTAGAGGAAAACAATGTTCTTCAGAACAAAATAGCTTTTTGAACAGTAAAATAACGACCTTCAAAGGGTTTGCAAGTTCAAACATCATTGAGATTTATGGAGAAGACCGATTGAAAAATGCTACTCATTTCTCTGTTTCCAATTTCGAATCCATCATTTTAAAAAACAATGGAAATGGCGGTTTTAAAATTAAAACACTGCCTAAACACGCGCAATTTAGCCCAACATTAGGTTTAGAAACTCATGATATTAATAATGATGGCTATCTGGATATTTTTGGGGTGGGCAACGTATTTAATGCTGAAGTAGAAACAATTCGATATGATGCTTCCAAAAATTATGTTTTACTTGGCGATAAAAATAATGAGTACACATTTACTCACGATACGAGTTATTTTAGTGATCATGAATCTAAAGCCATAAAAAAAATTATGATTAATAATGACCCACACTTTATCATCATAACTAAAAACAAACCCCTTACAATTTTAAAACTACGAAAATAGATTTAAATTTTTTATAATACTGACAGTATCTTCCTCTAAGCTTCCGTTAAATACTATTTGTTTTACCCTATAGAAATAAATTAGTTTCAAACTAAAATTAACATTAAAATACCCAACGTAATACATTAACATCCAGATAATTCACAGTACCTTTGATGCCTTATGAAAAAAGTAGAACGCACATGTGCTATTGCATATTCTATTAATCTTTTAGGAGACAAATGGTCTCTTTTGATATTAAGAGATGTCATTCTACACAAAAAATCTAGATTCAAAGAATTTACAAGTTCTAAAGAAAATATTGCGACCAATATCCTTGCCAACAGATTAAAATTTTTAGTTAAAGAAGGGTTTATTGAGCTCTTAGATCCTGAAGGATTCAAAAAAAACAAGCAATATATTGCGACAGCTAGGGCATTTTCGGCATTACCAATTATCATGGAATTGTATTTATTTTCTATTCACTCCATTGATGAAGCTGTGTTAAATGAATCTCAAATGGGAATTAAAAAAGAGGTTCTTACCGATCGCAAAGGCTTTGAGAAACAACGAAAAAAAGAGTATTTAGAATTCGTTGAAACACTGAAAACTAACAAAGAGTAGGCGCGCTGCACAGGCATCAATATAACCCACTCTACTCTCAAAAATTAACTTCCTAAAAAATAGTGAAACGATGCTATAGTGAATGTTATTTCTGATTTAAAGTTTTAAATAACGCCTCCCCTCATTTACTATGAGTTTCATTCAATCCAGATAAAAATGAATTTTTAGAGTCTCATTATCATTTCACACCCTGAATTGAAGGATGAAATTGGAACTGGATTCTTTCTTGTACGTTGTTTCGAAAGAGCCCAAATGTGAATCTTAAACTAGGAAGCACTAATTACTTTGTAATAAGAGCTTCTTAGTAGATGATTTTTTTGAAATATCGAACTATGCTATTACTCGCAAAGAGTTTATAATTAGCTGTAATTTGATTAGTTTCATTATTGAAGAATGAGGCGTTCAAACTATAATTTCCGATCCCCTATTAATCAAAGTTACAGCAAAATTAAATAAATAATGGAACTAAAACCCTTATTCCAATACCCCAAGTTGTTTCATAAAAACATTAGTGTCAAAATAATTTTTCTCTTCGAAAATTTTCCCATTTTTCATGACTACCAATGTCACACCATAAATATCTACTTTATTATTTGTTGCCGGTATTCCAAACA
>Ga0209533_1000676_pt1 | contig 32308 bp, 38 predicted proteins | sample COG_04_FD_184748 | JGI IMG/M metagenome (GOLD analysis project Ga0209533, IMG submission 184748) | Pelagic Microbial community sample from North Sea - COGITO 998_met_04 (SPAdes) (version 2) | ecosystem: Environmental > Aquatic > Marine > Neritic zone/Coastal water | place: Helgoland, sampling...
ACGAAAATGAAATGTGATATTTATATTGATAAAATATGGAACTTTAATGAACAATTTATTTGTAAATGGAAAGCAAAAGTAATATATTTAGTTTAAGTTTATATTTTTTTTTATAGTTTTTTTTATAATGACTACTGTTCAATATAAAGATATAACAATTGATAATCTTAAATTTACAGATCCAGAAAGAATAGATAATAGTTATATTTGTAATTTATATGATAATGATGATAAATTATTATATATACAAACACCTATTTTAAAAGTAAATGATATAGTATTATCTGATGATAATAATTATATAGATATAAATACTACTAATAAACATTTTATAGATTTTTTATTAGATATGGACGAAAATTGTATTAAATGTACATTTAATAATAGTGAAAGTTGGTTTAAGAAAGAAATACCATATGATGCAGTTGAAAATATGTATAGTGAGAAAGATATATATGAAGAAAATAAAAATTACCAATTAAAATTAGAATTACCTGTAATAGATAATAAATTACAATGTAATATTTTCAATGAAAATAAAGAAATTATAGATATTGATGAAATTAAAAATAAAAATATAGTGATGATTATTCATTTTAAAGGTTTAAGAATTTTAAAAAATAGTTTTTATTTAGATTTATATGTTAATCAAATTAAAGTTGTAAATACTGATAAATATAATATATTAGATAAGTATTCAATAATCGATGATCAATCATATATGGATAATAATATAGATGAAAATATATTTAGTCAAGAAATCTCAGAAGTTTTATTGGATAAAGAAAAAAAGTTAACGATTGAACAAAAAATAAGTAAATTAAAAGAAGAATTAAATAAATTAAATAATTAATAAAATTTTTTTATGTTTTATATTATATAAATGAATTTCAGTGTTGATCAAATGTGTAATATGGGTGGATGTTTTTTAATATTTGTATTATTGTTCGTTTTAATTTTTAAACCTAAAAGTTTAACAGGATTAATAGAGGGTCAGTCAGGAGCAACTGTTGATCCACAAATACTTGACGCTGGACCAGTTCCAGAAGATCCAGTTAAAGTAGCTAAACCCGTATTACAACCACCTCCTCAACAAAATCAAGTAATGTCTTCATTACCTCTCGGTGAAAATGAACAATATGCTTCCGTTAAAGGTATGAAAACACCTACTCGTAGATGTTATCCTGAAAATACTTTACAACCAGATGAATTATTACCTAATTCTGATGCGAAAAATATTAATAATTTTAACAAGGATTATCCAGTTTCCGAGGGTATTCTTAAAGGCGTTAATTTCTTAGAGGCTGGATATCAAGTGGGTGTTAATACTGTTGGTCAGAGTCTCAGAAACGCTAATCAACAATTAAGAGCCGAACCAGCTAATCCACAAGTTAATGTAAGTCCATGGTTAAATACTACTATTGGTCCAGATCTTGGTCGCAGACCATTAGAATTAGGTGAAGATTGTTACGCACCCTCTCAATTTTAAATTTGATAATATATAAAGATTTATTTTAATTTTAATATATATACATTATGGAAAAAGTTAATCCTTATAATCAGTCAAATAAACTTATTACACCCGATGTTATTACTAATATTATGGAAACATTAAATATTAGTAATTTTAAAATTAATGATATTCTTTTATACCAAAGGTCTTTTGTTCATAAATCGTATTGCATTGAATTATATAAAGATACTGATTTTAAAAATATAGATGATTCATTACCGCTTCAAGAAAACTCATATGAAACTATGGAATTTCTTGGTGATTCTATTTTAGGATCAGTCGTTTCTTCTTATCTATATGAAAGATTTTATAAAATATATAATCAAGATGAAGGTTTCTTAACATATTTAAAAAATAGAATCGTATGTGGTGAATGTCTTGCACAATTAGCAACTAAATTAGGATTTAATAGATATTTAATCATATCAAAACACATTGAAGATAAATGTGATGGACGGAATAATATTAATATACTAGAAGATAGTTTTGAATCATTCTTAGGTGCTATCTTTCTTGATAATGATTATGATTTTACTAAAAATATTATTTTAACTATTATTGAAAAACATATAGATTTTACTGATATAATTATTAAAAATAATAATTATAAAGAACAAATTATTAAATATTTACAACATAATTATAAAGAAAATCCTAAATTTACTGATAGAGAACACGATGATAATGGATTTTATTATTGTGATTTATATTTTAAAGACGAATTAATATCTTCTGGTACAGGTAAATCTAAGAAAAAATCCCAACAAGATGCCGCTAAAAATGGTTTAATACATTTTAATATTTTAAATATATAATTAATATTATATAATATGAGTAAGAAACAATTTAAGCATATTTTTAAAGATGAAGAATATCTTGTTATTCATAAATTTTTTGATGATGATCCATCTAATCTAGATTTAAAAGTTTTAGAAGAATTAGAATCTAATAAATTTAAAGGTAAAGATATAAGTCCTATCGATTCTAAAATTTTAAAGAATCTTAAGAAATTAAAGAAAGCTACTAAAAAATATGATTTATTTTTTGTTGAACCAGAATGGAAAGATGAACCAGATAAATTAAAAGAAAAACTTAAAGAAATGTTTCCGGATGATTCATCTGATAAAGACAATGATTCTTCTGATGATGAATTAAGTGGGATTAAATCTGGTGTAGATTGGGCCGATCTTTCTGTTGAAGATGATGGTACACCTGAACCGCCAAAACACAAACCACATGTAAGTGTATCACCGAAATTAGAACAAAAACAAATAAGATATAGTGCTGAACATAAAAGTTGGGATGATAGTATTATTTTTTATTCAAATAAAAATTTTAAAAGAGTATCTAAAAAAGATGAAACTGGTAAATGGAAAATAGTTGGTGATGAATTATTTCTTAATTGGAAAATATGGGAACCAGAAGTATTAAAAACTAATGATAGTGGATTAACTTTTGAATCACCTAATTATAATTTTATATTAAAATTAAAAACTATTAAAGAAGTCCCTACTTGGTTTCAAGGAAAATCTGATATAAAAAAACCTGAACCTAAAAAGGTAGATAAATCTATTAATAATTTAAAAAAACCATATACACTTGAAACATTATCAAAAGAAATATACGCATTAACTAAAAAAACTACTAAATCAACAGAAGAACAATCAAAATTAGCATATTTAAATAAGATTAAAACATTAACAGAAATACAATTTAAATCTTTGAAACCCGAAATTAAAAATGAATTACAGTTTAACTTAATATCTTCATTTAGTACAACTGAATTTACTATCGCGGATGACATGTCTAAATATATATTAAGTAAAGTTGACCCAGATCTTAAAAAAGATGAATTATCTAAATTATCTATTACAGATGCAACAGCTTGTATAGGTGGTAATACAATATCTTTTGGTAAATTTTTTAGTAATGTTAACTCCATTGAATTAGAAGATTTTAATTATATAATATTAGATCATAATGTTAAATTATCAAAAAAAATAAAAGATTTATATAATCCACCCGTTAATGGTAATATTAAAGTTTATTTAGGTAGTTATGAAGATGTATTACCCAAAATAAAGTCAAATGATACTATATTCTTTGATCCTCCATGGACAAGTGGAAGTGAAACATATGATAAAATGAATCCAGTTATTCCTAAATTAGGTGATAAAACTATTTTTGAAGTTATAGATAATGTGTGTAATATATATAAACATGTTTTTGTTAAATTACCTGTAAATTTATTCAAAAGTTCTCATATCAAAGGTATAGATATTAAACAATTTGAAGTAAAAAAATATAAAAAAATGATATTAATTTATAAAAAATGTAAAGAAGATAAACCTAAGGAAGATAAACCTAAAAAGGTAGTTAAATCATCAGATCCCCTAAAATATAAAGATATAAAGTTCGATTTATTTAATGAAGATGATAAATCTGTTAAAAAAAATGATTATAAATATATTTTATCTCAAAGAAAAGCATACGTTGATTGGATAAATAACGATTTTTATGAAAAAATAATGAGTGATGTTGAAACATCTATGTTCAAGAATTATCAATTATTTGTTAAAGGTTATTTATCTCTTGAAACACCATATAGAGGATTATTAGTTTATCATGGTTTAGGTACAGGTAAAACAGCAACATCTATTATTACAACAGAAGGTTTATCACATATGAGAATTAATACATTATTACCTAAATCTCTAAAAGATAATTATGTTAATGAAATTAAAAAATTTGCTGGCGATTCTTATGACATTGAAAAAAATAATTGGCAATTCTTCACAATTGATGAAATAAATGCTAATGAATCTATAAAAGAATTAATATTTAATAAAATTAAACTTAAAAAAGATATTATTAAAAATACTTTATCATCATCTCTAAGAGAATTAAAAACTGTAATATCTAATGAAGTTGATGGTGATGAAACTAAGATAAAAATATTATTAAAAGAAAGAAAAAAAGAACTACAAAAAGGTTTATTTTTAAAAATAAATGATGTTTTTGTAAAAGAAAAAGAAATTTTCACTTATAATGGGAAATTAGTTGATAATGATAAAATATCTATCCATGATAAGATTATTAAATTATCTGATACTCAAAATATTCAGTTAAATAGTCAATTAGATGAATTTATATTAAATAAATATAATTTTATACATAGTAATGCTCTTCCTACTTTATCAAGAAGTCAATTAAATGATTTAGATATTAAAAATGATGCATTAGCTGATAAAATTTTAAATCCAGAAGAAAATAAGAAAAATTCTGATAGACAAGATATTATGAATAATTTAATAGAAAAATATAAAGAAAATAAAAAGAAAAATATTTTATCTCCATTTGATAATGAAGTGATTATAATAGATGAGGTTCATAATTTAATTAGTCAAATTAAAAATCAAAGAGGTCCTTCTATGATTTTTTATGATTGGATTACCGAAAGTGTTGATTCAAAATTAATATTTTTATCTGGTACACCCATTATAAATGAACCATCTGAAATAGCTTATTTATTTAATATGCTTAAAGGAAAATTACATGTTTATGATTTTGTATTAAAAATGACAGGCGATGTAGAAGAAATTACAACCAAACTAAAAGAAATATTTTACGGAAAAATATCATGTATTGAACAATTAAATGTCAAAAAATATAAAGGAAAAATAATAGTTTCATTTATTAAAACTGGAACAAATTTTGCAAATATATTAGATGAAGATGATATTGTAAAAACAATTAAATATAATGAATGTTCTTTTAGTTCATTTATTAAACAAATATATATCGGACTTCATAAATTTATTGATAAAGATTTAATTATACCTTCGCATAAAGATTTTAAATCACAAAAAAGAGCAGATATAAATAATATAATAAATGGAAAAGAAAAAGTATATGATACTGAAACAAATATTATATTTAATAAAAATATAAAATTATTTGATATATATGATGATGATCAAACTAAATTAGATTTAACTGATAATGGATTATTCATGGATTATTTTTTCGATGAAGAATATAATATACCACCTAAGAAACAAGTCCTTTTAAGGAGAATGTTAATGGGATTAACTTCATATTATCCTATTGATAGATCTGCTATATCATATATGCCAGAAATAATTGAACCAACTATTAATATCAAGATATATGATGATTATTCCATCACAAAAAAGATAAATTTAGTTCCTTGTTATATGTCATTTGAACAGTACAGTCAATATGAAACTAAATATAATAAAGAACAAGAAGATGAATTAAGAAGATTTACTCGTAGATCTATATATGAAGATGAATTTTTCCATTATTATAGTGGAACTAGACAAACTTGTAATATTATTTATAATGAACCCAATACTGATGATGAAACTAAAATAAGATTAATGAATGAAGATAATAATTTTTCAGATAATCTTAAAATATATTCTCCAAAAATCTTAAAAATAATTGAAAATATGGAGAAATTTACAAGAGGTGGAAATATATCTGGTAAAGTATTATTATACAGTGTATATAAAGGATTAGGTGGTTCGGGTGGATTTGAAGAAGTATTAAAAGCCGATGGTTATGAAAAATATGATTATAAATCAGCTAATATTAATAAATTAGTTGAAAATACAAATAAAAAGAAAAGATATACATTTATTACAGGTGATGAAGATGAAATTGAAAAAGGGGAAAATAAATCAGCATATAATCATGATGAAAATATTCATGGTGAATATATTCAAGTAATGATTATATCTCAATCAGGTGCTGAGGGTATATCATTAACATGTGTGAGACAAGTTCATATATTAGAACCATTTTGGAATAATGTAAGAGTTGATCAGGTATTTGGGCGAGCAATTAGAAGGAATTCTCATATAGGTCCTGATCCCGCTCATCCTTGGTTACCAGTTAGTGATCAAAATGTTGAAGAATATCTTTATTTATCTATGTTTCCAGAAGGAGAAAATTTAGAACAAATATTTTCATCTATAAAAGAATTAGAATGGGATATTACAAAAGATATTGAATTACAAGATAATTTTAATCAATATTTACTTGATAATCATAAAAATGTATATACTCTTATTCAAAAAATAATTAATATAAAATCAACATCTAGATCTGGAACAACTGATCAAATGTTATTCGATATAATGGAAAGAAAATATAATATAAATGATAAACTTAATAATATTATAAAAGAATCATCAGTTGATTGTATTAAACATACAACAGATGATCCTATATTAAATAGTAAATGTATACAATTCTCTGAAAAATTACAAAATGAAATAGCATATTTCCCTGGTATTGGTGATAATGAATTAAATCAAATAGATAATATTCAATTGAAATCTGTATTTTCATATTTTATTAAGAGTGATTCAAATGTTGTAGTATCTTCACAATCTAAAACAAATGATAATATTTATTCATATTATAAAATTAATGCGAAATATAAAGATGAAGATGTGCGTTATATTAAAGAAAATGGAACAATATTATGCGATGCATATATAAATGAAAATAAATTTTTAAAATATGAAAATGAAAAATTTTTCTTGAATAATAAAATTACTAATAAATTTTCTGTAATACAATCAATATATCATGTTCCATTTGAAGATCCTATATATGATGAATATATTTATAAAGAAAAATTCCCATCATTAGAATTAATTACTGAACAATATTTAGTAGGATATAAAATTAAATATAATATAAATGACAAACTATTTTTTATGCCCATAAATAATCATGATAGAGATATTTATAAATTATATGATTATGAAAAATATTTAGAAAATGGATATAGTTTTGATGGTGAACAGTTTTTAGTTATTTATGATAATAAATTTTATGAATCAATTTAATTTATATTTTCTAATGTATATATAAATGAACAATAATAATATATGGGGACCACCGGCATGGACTTTTCTACATACAGTAACTTATAATTATCCAGAGAATCCTACTGATAATGATAAACGCAATTTTTATAATTTTTTTATGAGTCTTCAACATGTTCTACCATGTAATAAATGTAAAGTACATTATCAACAAAATATCCAAAAATATGATTTAAGTGAAAGTTTAGATTCAAGGGAAAATTTAGTAAAATGGTTAATAGATTTACACAATGATGTTAATAGAGATAATGGAAAACCTGTTTGGTCATATTCAGAAGTTTATAATAAATATGGAGAAATGTATAATCAAATTAATATTTATAATAATATAATAATATTTGTAATTATATTAATCGTTTTAATTCTAATTTTTTTTCTTTTTAATATATATGGCAATAAAAAAACTTCTAGTAAATAAGATTTTATCAGATGATGAAATGAAAGGAATAGAAGGAACTTGGATTGAAGAATCTCATATTAAACATCCAGTTTTAAATGAAAATACTGATGTTTATTACCTAGATGAAAATGGTGATGAAAAATTACTTCTTAAATTTAGGAAAGGTGTTATAACTGATAATGAAATACGTTTAGGATGGCAAGCTTATAAAGATTTAGCAAAACCAAGTAGAGGTCGCGGCGCTTCTGCTGGACCAATTAATATTGAAGGACAATATTGGTCTAAAAGAACTCTTGTTAATAATAAAAAATGGATGACAAATTATTTAACTCCAAAAGGAACTGAACTTAAAGAAGAATATGATAAATTAGATTTAGACGAATTAATTAATATATCATCTGAATTAGAACTTAATACAGAAGATCTAAATAAAGAAGATATAATAATGAACATATTAAAAAAACAAGGTGGTGTATCAAAGATGAAAGTAAATAATCAAGTAGCATCAAATCCAATAGGATTTTTTGATGCTGATAATAAAATGTGTAATTTACCTTGTCGTTTAACACATTTTACCAGAGTAAATTTTGAAAAATATGAAGAAGGATACCCTTTTTTAAGAAAGATCAATAAATTATATCAAGAATTAACACCAGAAGCTCATAAAAGACAACTTGATAGGGCAAATAAGAAACCACTTTTAAAAATATCAGATACAGCATTTTCAACTGTGACTATTAATCGTAATTTTAGAACAGCATTGCATAGAGATGCTGGTGATTTTCGGGATGGATTTGGGAATTTAACTGTTATTGAAAGAGGTAAATATCATGGTGGATATACAGTATTTCCTCAATTTGGAGTGGGTATTAATTTAAGGAATAATGATTTTGTTGCTATGGATGTTCATCAATGGCATGCAAATACACCAATGTATGAAACAGAAGAAGATAAAGAATATAATAAAGCAATTCCAAAAGTTTATAAAGATAATCCACAAGTAGGTACTGCTGGTTTATATGAATTATATACAAGAATATCATTTGTATGTTATTTAAGAGAAAAACTTATAAATTGTCCAGATGATATTGATCCACGATATTTAACTAAATCAGGACATAGTAAAATTAAGGATGAATAATTATTGAACTTTTTTACCATTGACATAATTATTTACTTGATTATGTGTGGGAGTTTTATCACCTTCACAATCATAAAGACATCCTACACCCATTTTATCTAATACATTCAGTAATATAAATACAGCTATAATAAATGCAACGAAATATCCTAAATACTTTAAAATTTTATTCATTTATAATATATATAATATTTTTTTGGTTTATTTAAAGATTTATAAATATAATACAGATATAATGGAAAAAGTTTCAGTTATAACAGTTTTTAATGATTATATTAAATTTAAAGATTTAATGTTACATAATTTTAATAATATTGATTATCCAAAAGAATTATTGGAATGGATTATTGTTGATGATTCAAAAGAATATAATGGTCATTTATTTCCAGCAGAAGATAATATCATATATATACATTTTAAACCAGATGAAATAGATAAACATTTGGAAGATTGTTATAAGAAATATGATATGTCAAAGAATGAAAAAACTTTTGAAAATGATCAAAAACAAGCCGATTATGAATATCATAAAAATATTAAAAGATTACCAAGTGGATTTAAACGTGATTATGCTGTAGGTATAAGTTCTAATCCATATATATTACATTTAAATTTTGATTGTATTTATTTACAAAATGATATTAAAAAGAAAATTAATATTTTAAAAAAACAAAGAATTGAATGTTTATATTCAGATTATATGATAACATATAATATTAAAAATAAAAAGTTTGGTAAATTAGATAAATATAAATCAGAAGCATGTTTATTTCATACAAAAGAGTTTTGGACGAGAAAGGGATTTGAATGGAGTGAAATGTATAATGAAGCTGATAAATTTTATTATGGAAATGGTAATGCCAGACAATATTATAAAGAAAGTATTATACAATTATTAACTAATCATAATTTTAATAGATATAATGAAGAATCTAATTCAGCAGTTCAAAGTAATTATAAACATATAGAAATTCCTGATATTGTTAATAATATTAATAATAAGAAATACGGATTACAAACAGAAATAGAAGATTTATTATTGAAAAAAAGTATAGATATAGTTTGTATTAATTCTGAAAATATATTAACTAATGAAATAACTAATGATAATAATGTTGAATACTTAGAATATAATAAAGGAACATCTAATTTTACTAAAATTTTGTCAGATTTAAATAAATTTGGAAAAATAAATATGATTATAGTAAATTTAACAAAAGAATTAGTAAAATATTTATTAAAATATGAATTAGATTATTTTGTATTATTAAATAGGCCTAAAAGAATAATCCCAGGATATTTAATTTTTAATAATGTTTATATTAAAAAATCTTTATTAATTGAAGAAAAAAAAGAAGAAAATGATAATTAAATTTTTATATATTATATTATATAAATGGTAAAAAGTAGTTTTAAAAGTGAAATAACAGAAAATATTTTTCAAATAGCATTAATAGGTGGTATATTATTTTTATTATTTTCCCATCCATTTTTATATCATTTAACAGATAGATCTTTTGAATATATTGGAATAGATTTTGGTCCAACTATGCAAACAATATTACATTCAATTGTATTTACAATTGGTTTCTTTTACACTACAAAATATGTCATGAAATATACTTAAAAATTAATTTATATCTATATATAAATGGTACAAAGAGCTTTTGATAATATTGAAAAATTACTTGATTTAAATGATAAATCTATTATTTTATTCAATGAAAATAAAGAAATAACATTAGTAGAAGACACTAATAATGAACATGTAACTAATAATTTAGTTGCAGAATATTCACTTTATTTTACATTCAATCAAATATTCAATATGTTACGAAAGAATAGTTATAATAAAAAAGGTATTATATTAGATCTTAATAATGTAATTGATAAACTATATGAAAATGATTATTTTCTAAAATTAATTGATGATAATAAATCATTAGAAGATACTATGAATGATATATGTATTAAGTTAGATGTAATTACGGAAAGATTTCTTAATAAATGTACCTGTAATCAAGTTATGAGAGATATGTTTGAGTATTTATTAGTAGAATTCCGTGAAAATGTCCCTAAATTTTAAATTATATAAGGATTATATCTAAAATCTGTATAAGGATATAAATCTACTTTATAGGTTACACCATTAATTTTAACAGTAGAACCATCCATTATTTCTGAACAACCTCTATCGTCTATACAATTATTATTTTTGAAATCAATTGGAATTTTAACTTGAATGAAATCATTAAGTAAAGTATAATAATTCCACATATTGGCACCTCTATAAATTCTTCTTCCATACAATGGCTTTACATCTCTTTTATTAGGATCTACATTTGTTAAGATACCAATATTTTGATATTCACTAGGATAACCTCTTGATCTTATACTAGGAGGTAATCTACCACCCATAAAATACCTTTCAGGACCTCTATTAAATTGTTGAGGATCATCAGTAATTCTATCAATAATTTGTGTAGGTCGGTCTATAACGACTATATCGCTTTTATCTTTAATTTTTTCTGTTTTTACCACAGGACATTCACAATCTTGTTTTGGTGGTAATGAAGTAAATTTATCATAAAATATATATATAATTAGAATTGAAATAAAACAACCAAAATAGAAAGTTGTTTTATCCATGCATATTAATTTATTAGGTTTCATATATAATATAAAATATTAAAAATTAACTTATTCAGTTTTACAACTCTTTGGACATACACCGTTTTTACCTGATGGTCCAGGTGGTCCCTTATCTCCTTTTGGACCCATTGGACCAATAGGACCCGTTTCACCAGGAGCACCTTGTTTACCAGTTTGACCATAACCACCCATTTTTCCTTGAATACCTCCTGTCCCTGTTTTTCCTTGTACACCTGTTTGTCCAGCAGAACCTTGTTTACCAGTTTGACCATAACCACCCATTTTTCCTTGAATACCTCCTGTCCCTGTTTTTCCTTGTACACCTGTTTGTCCAGCAGAACCTTGTTTACCAGTTTGACCAGCTTGACCTTGTTTACCAGTAACGCCAGGTTCACCTGACAGACCAGATACACCTGTCTTTCCAGCAGAACCTTGTCTACCAGTTTGACCAGCTAGACCTTGTTTACCAGTAACACCCTGTTCACCTGACGGACCAGATACACCTGTCTGTCCAGCAGAACCTTGTCTACCTGATACACCTGCATCACCTTGTATATCAGCATTTTCTGAAATATAATCATTATTAACACTTTTAAAATTCATTATAGTCTGGAATAAAAAAATTATACCCCTATAACCAATATTGTAATTAACAATCTATTATCATTCATACTTATAATATATTATATTTAAAATTTGATTAATATATAAAAAAAAAACAATCAATATTATAAATGAAACTTAATCTAATTTATTGTAAGAATATTCACAATCAAATTGGATTAAAAGGTGATTTATTATATGCTATACCTGATGATATGAAATATTTTAAAAAAATAACAACACAAGGATATATTAAAAATTTTAAAAATATTGTTATTATGGGATATAATACTTGGTTATCTATCCCAGAAAAATATAAACCTTTATCTAATAGAATTAATATTGTTATTACAAATAATCACTATAACGATTTAAAAGATAATAAAACTGAAATATTAGTATTTAAAACATTTGATGAATGTTATAAATTCTTAAAAGTAGAAGAAGAAAAAAAAAGTATGTTAGGTGAGAAATTTATCATAGGTGGTGCACAATTATATAATTATGTATTCACTAATTATTTAACTTATATAGATAAAGTATATGAAACTTATGTTCAAAATAATTTATCAAAGCAAATTCATTATACTAATATTTTAGATGAATCTTACTCTACACTTGATTTTAATATTCAAACATATAATGCATTTAAATTAATTAATAAAATGTATTGTGATGATCATATGGTTAAATTAATTGGTACAGATGAAACTAAACATGGTGTATATTATAATCTATATCAACAAGATAAATATATTAATCATGATGAAAAACAATATTTAGATTTAATGAAAAATATATTATATAAAAATAATATTAAAGATTCTAGAAATTCAAAGGTTATATCGCAATTTGGTGAAAAAATGATATTTGATTTAAGAAAAGGATTTCCACTTTTAACAACTAAAAGAATGCCTTTTAAAACTATTTTAAGAGAATTATTATGGTTTATTAGAGGATCAACATCCAATAAAGAACTTAATGAAAAAAATGTTCATATATGGGATGGAAATTCATCAAAAGAATTTATGAAATCTCGTGCATTAAATTATGAAGAAGGTGAATTAGGACCTGTATATGGATTCCAATGGAGAAGATTTGGTGCTCAATATAATGATAAAAATAAAGATTATTTAAAAGAAGATGGCGTAGACCAACTTGAAGATGTTATTCATTTAATTAAAAATGATCCAACAAGTAGAAGAATTATCTTATCAGCATGGAATCCAGTTGATTTATCAAAAATGGCTTTACCACCTTGTCATGTTATGATTCAATTCTCAGTTGATAAAGAGTTTTTAGATGCACAAATGTATCAACGTTCAGGTGATATGTTCTTAGGTGTTCCTTTTAATATAGCTAGTTATTCTTTATTAATGCATATAATTGGTTCCATTACGGGATATACTCCTAGATATTTTCACCATGTATTGGGTGATGCTCATGTTTATATGAATCATTTAGATGCTATAGGTGAACAAATACATAGAATACCATTAGATTTTCCAGAATTAATCATAAAAAATAAAATAACTAATATAGATAATATTGATGAAGACAATTTTATTATAGAAAATTATAACCATTATCCCACCATCAAAGCAGAAATGATTGCTTAATAAACACTATCATTCATCCATCTATTTACCATAGGTTTCTGTTTAAATTCTTCTTCAACTTCCACAACTGGAATACATTCACCTGGTACGAATGAACAAGGTATATATTTTTTAAACTCTTCAAGAAATTTTAGTAGTTCTTTTCTTGTATTACCCTTAAACATATCATATATCCCGTGTGGTCCATTATCATTCATTAACATATTTTTTCTCTTAGGTAAATTTTTATAAACGGAACTTTCTCCCCAGCCCCATGTTTCACCCCAATATTCATGATTTTTCATAGTATCAAGGATATATTTATTCCTTTCATCATTATCTGTTGGTAACTCTTCACTGTTATCATTAAACATACTCATAAATTGTTCATACACTTCATATGTAAGGTTATGTTGGAGGATTAGTTGCTGTTCTCTTGAAAGACAATCCATTATTGAAAGTATTTTAAAATTCCTATATTTTCTTTATCAAATTTTTCCAAAGCATCGGTTGCTAATTGATCTGCTATTGCATTCCCAAGAGAATGTTCGTCATTTAAATTAGTATGTGCTTTTATATAATGAAAATGTGGTTTAATATCTGTATATAATTCATATATATTATCTATTAAAGGAACATTTAATTTAGTCTTTTTATCTTTATCAGTCCATTTTGGATACCATTTTGTTATAACATTAATTGAATATTGTGAATCAGTATAAATATGAATGGGTATATTAATATTATTTTTTTTTATTAAAAGTAATGATTCATTGATGGCTGTCAATTCAGCTACATTATTTGTATGTTTGGGAACATTTAATACTCTACTTACACTATCTATTTTGTGTAAATTATGATTTGAAAAATATATACCTATTGATGATAAAGCAGTTGCTTTTCCGTTATTTTTACAAGCACCATCAGTATAAACTATAAATTTATCAAAATTTATATCTGTCATTGTTTTTTTTATATTTAACTTATATTTAATATTCGATCTAAACATATTAATATTTTATGAATATTTATAAACATCAAATTTATTTTTTACCATCATCTATTTCATCTAAAAATTCATCCATACTTTTATCTGATGTGCTAGAAGCATTTTCACTTCGTTCATCTTTATTATCATCATTATTATTATCATTATTATTATCTGTATTTAATTTTTCTTTTTCTTCTTCCACTATATCTGTATCAGTACTATCTCTATTTTCTTGTTTAATCAAAGTTATATTATTTTTATTTTCTGCTATATCTATTATTACTTCATCAAGACTATTTCTTGATTTAGGAGAACATTTAAATGTTGATTTGGGTAATTTAGTAGCATTAGACGTTAACACAACTTTTTCATTTTGTTTTACTTCGTTTGATACGTCTGATAAATTATGTGGTTGTTTAATTATATTACGCTTAAAACTTTTATTTTTAAGATTATGTAATTTATCACTAGCATTTGCTACAATATTTGCTACTTTTTCTTCTTGTGATGGTTTATATATTTTACATTTATGTAAACCATTACATACTTCTGGTTTAATTATGTCAACATCTTTAAATTTTTTTTTAAATAAAGATATTATATCATCATCAACAAGTGGTGCTTGTTCAATTAATCTGTCAAACTCAGCGCGACATAATTTTAAAAAATCACAAGCGGATTTTCTTCTTTTTTCATCTAAAGCTAATTCTACTGTTATATTTCTAGCAAATTTCGACCAAGATACACTTACGGCACGATGAGATTCCATTAATTCAGCATATCTAAGGAAATTTTGTAATGTTGATAATATACCAGCAAATATATTTACACCACCAACTATTCCCATGGCCATTTTTTTGTTTTCTTCTGGAACAAATGAGTCCATAGCAAAATTAGCTGTCCCTGTTAAAGTTGATAGTACAATAACTGGTATAGTGAATAAATAATTACGAGATCTGTAATATTTCTCAGATCTACTATGCAACCATCTATAACAGGCAGCTTTTTCTGCCCATTCAGCTAATAATTCTTCTTGTTCATGCGTCCATCTTGATATTTCATCTTCTTCTTTTTGTCTTTTTTCATTTTCTTCCTGTTTTTTTTTTAATTCATGAAACTGAATAGGTTGCATTTATATATTACATATAAAATTAATATAATTATAATTAAAAAATAAACATATTTTAAATTTATAAAATATATTTTGTCTCCTTTTTTAAGATTATATTTATTAATATTACCACCATTCATTTCTAATACATATCTTGATGGTTTATTTATTTTAATTTTTCTTAATGAATGTGGTTGATTATTTTCTTTATATCCGATAATTTTCATATTTTCATCTAAAAAAATAACATCAAGTGGAATATATGTATTTTTCATCCACATTGAATGTATTGTTGGTTTGGGATGCATATCAAATAACATACCTTGTCTAGAATATAATGGTTTTTTTACAAACATTAAACCTTTAATCGCATCTTTATCCTGAACTGTTCTACCAAATACTAACATTTATATTAACTAATATTTAAATCTTTGTACCATTGATTAAAATATATATAATCATATTCTTTATAATCAAAATTTAATAATTTCTTATAATTATATTCTCTTTCAATACCACTTGAACCACCGTCTCTTCTCCTAAATAGTAAATGATTATATAAATTACAAGATAACATTTCAATATGTCCCATACCTAAATATCTATATCCTATATCAAATACATTCTTTTGACTATTATTACATAGTTCCTTATACCTTTTTAATGATTCATCAAGTGACATAATAGTCCATTCATTTATATAAACTTCTTTTTTAGGATTACCCACTATTTCATAAAATGTTTTAAAATTTCTATTTAAATTGTCAGGTAGTTCAGGAATAGTGTTATGACCAATTTCAAAATCCTGAGACTTAGAACCAATGAAGAATGGTTCGGAAGTAGATTGATGATCATCTTCAGAAAGTCTGGCATTTTTAAGAATATTATTGACTTTACGTATTTGTTCAGTCTTTTGTGAAATGAACTTACTCATATTTGTTTTATTTTATCTTCTTAAATATTTCAAATTTTTAAAAAATATAATATATATAAATGAAGAATTATATTCTTAGAAAAATAAAAGGAAAATCCCATATTTTTTTAGATAAAAGAGGTAATCTTATTAAAGACAAGAAATATATTGATAAATGTTTAGAAGGTGTATATATAGCACCTGCTTATGATGATGTTAAAATTAATCTTAATAAGAAAGCAAATGTTTTAGCAATAGGATATGATGAAAAAGGGAGACCTCAATACGTTTATAATAAGAAATTTACTGAAAAAATGAAGAAACAAAAATTTAGTAAATTATATTTATTCGGTTTACAATATAATAAAATTGTGACTGATATTAATAAAAATATTAAACTTCCAGAAGATAATAAACTTAAACATGTTTGTATGATATTAAAATTAATTATGGATTGTGATTTTAGAGTAGGTAATGATGAATATATGAAACAAAATAATTCATATGGAGTAAGTACATTAAAAAATAAACATGTATTGGTTAAAGGTGTTAGTGTAACAATAGATTTTATAGGGAAAAAAAGTGTTAGAAATACTTGTTCAGTCAAAAATAAAACTATGAAAAGACATTTAAAGAAAAAGAAAAAAACTTTAAAGAATAATGCTCGAATATTTAAATGTAATGGAGTAAATATAATATCAAATGATGTTAATACATATATAAAAACGTTTGGTGATTTTTCAAGTAAAGATTTTAGAACTTGGTCAGCGAATATAAAATTAATTGAATATTTACTTAAATCTGATGGTGATAATTTAGATAAAGAAATAAAAGAATGTTTAGAAAAAGTATCTGAAAAATTACATCACACACCAGAAGTATGTAAAAAAAATTATATATTTACTGAACTTATTGAGTTTTATAAAAAAGATAAAACTAAATTTAAAAAGTTTTTTAAAACAAATATTAATAAAAAATTTACAGAGTTTTTAAAGAAATAATATTATTTCTTTTTTTTATCAGGACGAACAATTTTATCATTTTCCCAAATACCTAATTCTTTACCAGCATTACCATCTTCTAATATTTCAAATACTTTTTGTTTACCATCCTCATTAATGACATAATATTCTTTTTTTCTATAAACAATAGTTACAGCATCTACATCATCTTCACTATCATCAGATGATTTATTACTTACATTATCAGCAGATTGTTCAATACTTTCTTTATCATCAACATCTTTATGTGATTCATCTTTATCTGAATTATTTTCACTAATATTTTCACTGATATTTTCATCAGTATTTTCTTTTGAATTAATATTTGTATCATGAACTTCACATTTTATATTATTTGATGTTAATTCTAATTTATTTTTAAGAGTATCAATTTCTTTTCTTAATGAATCAATAAGTTTATTTTGTTCATGAACTTCTTTATCCTTAGCTTTTACCATATCGAATTTATTAGTTTCTTCTTGCTGTTCATTGAAAGAATTAATTTGTTTTTCGTAATCACACATAGTTTTTTGATTCATAGAAATAATTTTATCTTTATCAGAAATTTCTTGAATTAATTTAGTATTAGCTGAATTTAATAGTTTATTTTCTTTTGCAAGAGATTCTATATGAGAATTATCATTTAAACTTATATTATTTATAACTGATAATAATTCATTAACATTACAATTAATTTTATCTTTTAAATCTATAATATTATCCATTTAATTTATATAATATGGTGTTTTAATTTTAAATATTTTATATATTATAATGTCTAGAAAAAAGAAAACTATAAAGAAAAAACGATCACATTTTAAAAAACACCATTGTTCCCCTAAAAAATCAGGATCTAGTATTTCTTGTATAGATCAAAATTTATTATTAAAAGTTGTTGATATTTTAAATAATCATATAAATGCAAATATTAAAAAAGAAAATAATCATAAACTACACGAAGAAATTTCAGATAAAATATCAGAGATTTCTGATTGTGATTCAGAAAAATGTTGGTCATCAATTCATGAAATAGTTAATAATTTAACTGAAAGTGAATTAGAACAATTTAAATCAAGTTTTAAACCGAGTATGCCTTCAAAATGGAAACAAAATCCCACTACTTGGTTAACAACTAGTGATATAGAAAATTGTTTAAAACAATATGAAATGAAACACAAAAATTTTAAATGTTATGGTGCTTTACCTATGGATTTTGATTTAAAAAATAATAATTCATGTGTATCAGGTGATTTATGTAATATAAATATTAGAAGACATTTAGAAAATGATGAATGTTGTATTGGAACAGTATTTAATTTAGATGATCATGATGAACCAGGATCACATTGGGTATCATTATATATGGATTTAAAGTCTAAAAATAGAGAAATACCTTCCATATATTACTTTGATTCATTTGCAGAAAAACCACCAAAAGAAATATATGTATTAGTTGATAATGTTAAGAATCAATTCAAACAACATACTAATCAAGATTTAGAATTTTTATATAATGATATTCCTCATCAAAAGAAAAATACAGAATGTGGGATATATTCAATACATTTTATAACAACTATGTTACAAGGTAAAAATTTTAATGAACATATAAATGAAATTAAGGATGATAGTTTTATGAATAAATTACGTAATTTTTATTTTATTTAATAATAATTATATTTTATATATATATATGTTTGGATTATATGATTTATTCGATAATAATGAAATTAATATAATATTATTAATTATTTTAATAATTATATTAATTATTATTATTATATTTTTAGGTTTTCAAGATATAAGTCTTAAATCTAAATTAAGAAAAATAGAAAAAGAAATTGATGATGTAACAAAATCATTACATTTAAAAAATAAAGATATTGAAGCGATAGATAATAAAGAAGAAAAAGCTAAAATGGAATTAAAGGCGTTAAAAGAAAATTATAATGATGTAGTTGAAGATAAAAATGTAAATTCACGTGATGTTAGATATGCTCCATCTGAATATGCTACATTATTAAAATATAATCCTATATTACCATATAGTGCATTTACTATGGATATTATAAATAATTCTTATTTAGATTACAATGAAAGAAATATGATTGATGATAGATATTTCGCATTATCTAATTATGATAATATATATGATCCTGATTCTAAGAGAAAAATGAATCAAAAAACCACATCAAAAGCAGGAAGTAAACCATCCACTCAATTATCAAGTAATAATGAAGAAATGTTACCTAAACAAGACGACTCATCCTCAGATTTTTAAATTTGATAATATAATAAAATATTTATATTATAAATATGTTTCATAATCATATATTCATGATTTATCATAATTTTAGATTATATGAATATAAAAATAATATTAAATGTAAAAAAATATACAATGAATATAAAGATTATCTATTAAAATATCATATTAAATTACCTAATTAAAATATTCGTCTAGTTCATTATCAAGTTTTTCTTTTTTTTCTTTATCTGAATGAGATAACCAAATTAATAAATCAAACATATTATCTGTTGTAAAATCAGGTGATTCATCATAAAATTCTTCCATATGATGAGAAGAATTGTTAATAATTTCATTAATTCTTTTGTTAAACTTGTATACATTATTGTTGTGAATATTAACAATATTATTACATTCTTTCACAGCTGTTTCCATTCTATCTAAACGTTTTTGAATTTGTTCTTCTTTCGAAAGGGATTCAAATGAAGGAGTTCTACTGATACTCTTAGTTAAATCAATTGCATCCCAATAGTGTTTTGGTTCAGATGGATTCCAAAATTGATTAGTGTTCATTTTATATTTATAAATATCTTTATATTTTTAAATCAAATTTTATTATTTTATATTATATATGAAATATAATCTTAACAAAGAACAACTTAAATTAACATGTATAAATTTGAGTGACGAGATTAAAAAAGATGATAAATTACTAAATAATAAAGATGTTACTATATTTAATAGTTCTATATTAGAATTAAAAAATTCAACTAATATATTAATAGCTAGTCGCGGATGGTTTGGAAATGTTAGATCTTGGGATGGAGTTAATTTTATAATATTATCTTTATTTACAAAACATCTTAAAAAAATTAAACAAAATATTATAGATATAGATCCAAATATATTAAAAAATAAAAATAAAAAATTTAAAGAAGTTGGTAAAATTGTACCACATGGAGAAAAAATGTTAGAAGGACCAGAAGATCCACGTTTATTTTATTATAAAAATGATATATATATTCTTGTTAATGAATTAACAAAAGATAAAAAAAGACATATGTTTGTTTCAAAAATAGATATTGATAATTTAACTTATGATATAAATAAAAAAGATTTATGTAAATCCTTATCAAGTAATTTTGAAAAGAATTGGGGATCATTTATGTATAAAAATAAACTTCATATGTTATATGATATTAATCCATTGAAAATATTAGAAGTAGATGATAATTTTAAATGTAAAATGACATACAATATAAAAGATAAACTTTTAAAAAAGTTCGATGAAAGTTATCCTGATCTACATTTCCATATTAGAAATTCTACTAATTTAATTAATATAGGTTCAAATAAATATTTAGGTCTTGGTCATGGTGTATTAGATTATAAAAATAATACTAAGTTAAATAGCTATTTAATTCCTACGATGGACAAATCTAAATATTCAGTAACAGATAAAGAATATTTTAAAAATTTCTTTAAATTATATACAGGATTTTTCTTCACATTAGATATGAACAAAAAAGAAATAACAGAAATTTCACCATTTTTTCAATTACCAAATAATGAATCAAAACAAGAATTAATATTCTTCCCGACAAGTATATATTTAGATAATGATAAATATGTAAATATTTCTTATAATGTAGGTGATAATAGATCTTATTTTGTAAAATTACATTTAGACATTATAAAAATATCATTATATGATAAGAAAAATATAGATTTTCAAGTAAATCACAATATTAATCCTAATTATTACATAGAATTAATAAGAAGTATCCGGAAATTAATGGGATATCCTATTCAACGTAAAGAATATTATAAATTTAAAGATGTTGATAAAACATTATCATCTAGTAAAGGTTCAAAGAAGAAAAATAAATCCAAAAACAAATATAATTAAATTAAAAAATAATATATATATATATATAATGTCAGATATATTTAATGAGATTCGTAATGGTAATGAAAAAAATGTTAAGGTATTAATAGATACAGGTATTAAATTATATAATTTAGATCCATTAACAGGTGAAACACCGTTAGTATTAGCATTAGAAAATAATGAATTTAATATAGTATCAATGTTATTAGATGCTGGTGCAAGTCCAAATACAATTATTAATGAAACAAATGAATATTTAATAACTGAATATTCAAAAAGACATGATATAGAAGTTGTTGAATATTTATTAAATAAAGGTGCTGATCCTAATTTAAAAAATATAAATAATCAAAATGCTATAAATTGTGCTACACATCCTGATAATAGAGTATCATTTATAGAAGAAGAATTATGGAGTATATTATTAGATAATGGTGCTAATCCTAATATAAAAGATAAATCCGGAAATAATGCTTTTGATAATTCAGATTTTAATAAATTTTATATTTTATATAAATTAAAAACTTTACAATCTAAACAACGTTTGGAATTTGCTAAAATGTTAATTGATCCAAAATTTGATGATTTTTCACAAGATATTATTATTAAAATTATAAAATTAATAAAGATATCTAAAAATATTAAATTAGATGAATTATTAGTATATTTTAATAGTAAAGATAAATTATTTAAAAAAAGTTTTAAAGAAGAATTACAAAAAGAATTAAAAATTGAAATAGAAAAATCTTTAAAAAAAAAATATCCTGGAACAAAAATAGATGGCGATAATATGGTTAAACTATATCAAACAGATTTAAAAAATCCTAATTTAACAAAAAAAACTAGAAAAATGTTAAAAAAATATAAACGTTCTAGAAAAAAAAAATTAAATATCCCATTAGGTTCTAGTGATTTTAGTTCATCCAGAAAATCTAGATCTTCTCCAAGTGAAGATTTAAGAGACGCAATTAAGATGAGTATTCGTGAAGCAAAATCTAATAAAACATCTTCTAGAAAATCTAGATCTTTACGTTCAAGTGAAGAATTAGATAAAGCATTAAAAATGAGTATTATAGAAGCAAAATCTGGATCTAAAATGAAATCTAATAAAAACACAAGGAATAAAAAAAAATCTAAAAAGAAGAAATCTAAAAAGAAATCAAAGAAACTAAGATAATTCCCTAGCAGATGGATCTGATGTATTAGACCAATTAGGTAACCAGAAATACGGTAATACATTTGCTTTTCCAGGATAGAAATCATCAAATATTTTTCTATAATAATAACTTTCTTTAAGAGCAGGTGTATTTATTTTATATTTATTTTTATTATTATTAAATTCATCATCAGTGATTAATTTATCAACATATTCTTGAATAATTTTATGCCAAGACCTTGTTTCAGATGAACATCCATCTGAAAATGCTTCTTTTGGTCTCCATAAAATTTCATTAGGAATAATATTATCTTTTTCAAATGCTTTTCTTAATAAGTATTTTTCAGGTAAATTATTCTTATCATTATACATTTTTAAAAGAGGATCAATTGCCATATAATATTGAACAAATTCTTTATCTAAAAATGGTGTTCTTGCTTCTAATCCCCATCTACTAGAAATACTTCTATCTGAACGAAGAACATCAAAATAATGTATATTATTTAATAATTTAAAACATTCATTATAAAATTCGTTTTTGTCTGGTGCATTTCTTAAATATTTATATCCTGATTGTTCATCACTACCATCACCATTAAATACAACAACAATATCTGTATTTTCTTTAATATATTTTGCCACTAGATAATTTCCAACACTTGCTCTAACTGTTGTAGTATCATATGATTCAATATTATAAATTACTTCTGGTATTGCTTTTAAAAAATCTTCTTCAGTATGTTCTATAATATGATGTTCAGATCCAATATAATCTGCTACTTTTTGAGAATAATATAAATCGGTTGATCCTTTAATTCCAATTGAAAATGTTTTTAATTTATTTTTCATATTTTTTTCTTTGTATAATTTACAAATAATACCACATATTAAACTACTATCTAATCCACCTGATAACAAAGCACCGATTGGTCTATCAGATAATAATCTTTTTTTAACAGCTTGTGTTAATTTATTATTTATACAGGACAATATAAAATTTTCAGGTTGACATAAATTTTTTTTAATATTATTATCATAATATCTTTTAAGAGAATAATTATCATTATTTTTATATTCTAAATAAGTTCCTGGATTAAATTGTTTAATATATACACATTTATCATGTATACCTTTTAATTCTGAACATACAAAAATTTCATGGTCAATTGTATTCCCTATGAATAAAGGTCTTACGCCATATGGATCACGAGCAACATATACAGTTTCTAGTTTTTTATCATATAATACGAATGAAAATACACCATCTAATAATTGACATGTTTTTTCAATACCATATAATTGATATAAATGAATAATAACTTCACAATCAGAGTTTGACTTAGAAACGAAAAAGTGTTCTCTTCTTAAAGTATCATGATTATAAATTTCACCATTACAAATTAAATATATATCATTATGTATAAATGGTTGCATACCAGATGCAGATAAATCATTTATTGCTAATCTATGAAATCCCATAATAGTATCATCAATACTTATTATGTTTGATGAATCAGGACCTCTGTTATAAATATTATTGAAATTATATAATAAATCATTTTTACAATATTTATTACCTTTGTAAAAAAAGATACCACACATTATTTAATATATATATTTATATTTTAATCTTTAATTAGTAAATGTGCTTAAAATAAATGTTTTTAGTTTGTCCATGAGAGCACTATTATTTTTTATTACATTTTCTTTTACATTATGAATAGCAAATGATTTTGAATTAAATACTGGATATGACAAATTTTCACAAAAATTAATACAAGTTTGTTTATCTGGCAATTTATATCCAAGTAAATCGATCGCATTTTGAAAATAATTATCTTCACTAATATTATTATAATTTTGATAATAAGATACATCCATTTTATTTATTATTCTATGATCAATTATCTTTTTATGTGTTATTTTTTCTAAGCATTCTATCATAATTGATTTTTTACGCAATGAAAATCCACCATTTATTGAAAAATCTAAATTAGGTGAGTTTTGTAGTTGTATTCCATTTAAATAATAATTATAAGGATAACCTACTATTTTATTTGGATATTTTCTTTTAAGTGTTTCTGTTGTAATATATCGATAAATACCTCCTATAAAAGGATAATCTAGAAAATCATTAATATTAATTAAAGGATTCATAATAAATGAATCAGTTTGAAAAATCAAAATATTTTCTTCTTCTATATTTTTCCAAAAAGTAGTAGATTTAAACATGTTATTATATTGTTCTATTGATAAATTATTTAATTGTAATATTGTTAATTTAAATTGACAATTTGGGAATAAAGAATATACAAAATTTTTATCATGTGAAAAAATATGTAAATTCCACTTTTCTCCAAGTGCACTCATCACATTATATACTATTGATTGTAATAATTTATGATTTCGTGGTTCTACAATAACTGCTACTTTATTATTAATACAATTGTTTTTAAAAGTATAATTATTTTCTTGTAGTTTTTGTGTTTGATTTTTTAAATATCTTTCAATTTCATCCATATATTTTATAAATAAAATTATTAATAAAATATAACTAATAATAATCTTTAATTAGTAAATGTGCTTAAAATAAATGTTTTTAGTTTGTCCATGAGATCACATGCTTCATCGAAATTACTTTCATTATTTAATAATTTTAATTTATCTTCAAATGAAATAAGTTCAAACCCTTCACACATTCCTTGATTATTACATCCGATAGATGATGATGGACATATACCATCATTCGCACATGATATATTTGCTTCTTTATTTTCAGAAGGTATATCTACTTCACTTGTTAGTTTATTATCGTCTTTGCTTAAATCATTAATTTTATCACGCAATGATTGAATTTCTGTTTCTAATTCATCATATTTTTTATTTAAATCACCTGGTTGAGGATCAACTGGTGGAGTACCCGTTGGCGAGGGAGGTATTTGTGATTTAAATTCAAAATTATCATTAACGAAATCGTTAAATGATGAACATCCGCCAGGACTAAATGAACCATTATTATTAACTGTCATAAATGCATTTTTATATTCATCTGCTGAGCATGTACTGAAACTTTGGTATGTTTTACATGCATAACTACCATCACACCCTGGTGATTCGCATACTCTTTTATTAGGTAAAGGACATACACTATATATATTTTCTATTTGTCTATAAATAAAATAAGTAATAAATATTATAGCTAATACATTAAATATTATTAATATTTCATCAACCATTGATATTTGAGAATATATAACGGCATAATTATCATTTAATATATAATATTGAAATAATAAACCAAATATAACAATGATGTATGATATAAATATTTTATATGATAATCTAACATTTAATGGTAATTCTTCACCACCATCTATTGGTTTTTCATACAAAGTAACCTTATCTAATAATATAAATAATATAATTAACAATATAAATACTGTAATAAAATAACCTGTAAATCTATAAGTATTAAAACCAAATATGCTTTTTTTTGGCGGTTTTGGTGGTGATGATGATTTAGCCGGTGACTGTGATGGTTTTGCTGCTGATGTAGCTGGTTTTGGATTACTAGATCCAGAACCCAATATTGAGGGTAAAAATGATTCGCCGAAACTTAGTACTTCAGGACCTAATGCTTCTATTATGGGTGCTGCTGCGAAGGCCATATATATATATTTTATGTATATTTTAATTTCGGTAAAATTTTACTTTCTATATCTTTTTTACAATCACTTGTAATTTGTGTTTTATTATTAGGACTAATTATAACTTTATTATCATTATGAGTTAATAAAATTTTGTTAATTCCATCACCAGATATAATACCATTTTCATCTACTGAACAATTAATATAAGGATCTTTATTACATACAGGTTTAATACCTTTTTCACATTTAGTTGTTGGCAATCTTGAAAGAGCTTTCTTAGGTGGATAACAAGGACTTAAACTTGTCCCAGGTGGACATATCTTTCTAACTTTTAATAATTTAAATTGATAGATAACATAAGCACTAATCAAAATAAATAAATACATATTTATAAACTGCATAATATGATGAGCAGTTGATCCACATATTATATCACCAATAATGGGTATGGGTAAACTAAAATCAGAGAAATCCCATTTAACATTACTATCAATTCTTTCAATAATCATTAAAAACACAAGTAATAAACTGAAAAAATATGTAATATATAAACTAGTTGGAAGATTAATACCTTCTGGTTCTACCTGTATATCTAATCCGATAAAATTTATAAAATCTTTTAAATTTGCTGCTCCTGAATCATTTTTATCAATTGTTAAAGGTTTATCAACTCCAGATTGTATCCTTGTATTTAAATTATTAGATATTATAAATCTAGCTATTAACAATGTTATAAATAATGTAGCTGATAAACTATAATACATACCGTGATCATTTGAATTTATCCCTGGTCCACTTTTTATCATAAAAAATAATATACCCAATAATAAACCTATTTTTATCATGAAGGTAAATAAATCTGGAAATTCATCTGCTATATCAAATATACCATTTCTATACCAAGCAGTTGTATCTGCTTTATCATCACGTTTTGTATAAACATTCCAAACATTCATACCAAGTATAATAGGGAATAAAATAATAGATATTATTTTTAATATATATATTATATCCATTGTATATATATATATAATATTTAAATTGGACCAATTTCTTCCCATATTTCATTATGAATTTCTAAATCACAGAACCACATTAAATACTCTTTAATTTTATTTATATATACGTATAAATATTTAAAATACATTTTATTATTGATATTATTTTATTTTTATATATATAAATGGATTATGCTTCAAAAATAAATAATATAATAGATAATCTAAATTTACCTGATGAAATTAGTGGAAATAAAGAAATATTAAAAGCAAGATTTGTTGAAGAAGTATCTTATTACGAAAAAAAAAGGAATAAAACAAAAAATTATTATAATGTGTTTAGATTTATAGTTACAACTGGTTCTATATTATTACCAGCATTATTATCAATTGGACAAATGGATCCTAATAAATTACCTAAAAACTTTGATCAAATATCATATTGGTCTACATGGTCTATATCGTTAATGGTGACTATTTCAAATGGATTTTTACAATTATTTTCACTTGATAAGAATTATTTTAGTTATTCTCTTGTAGTGGAACAATTAAAAACAGAAGGCTGGCAATATTTTGGATTATCTGGTAAATATGAAGATTATGATACACATGATGCAGAATCATATAAAGAATTTTGCAAAGCCGTTGAAAATATCAAAAGAAAACAAGTTGAAATGGAATTTCAGGGTAAAGGAAACAAAACTAAAAAATCTAAGAATGGAAATCAAGCACCATTATTAGATTTCGATTTTGAAGGTCAAATGAAATCATTTATGGAAAAATCAACTAATAATCAAATGTTTAAACCATTAGTTGATACGGTTAATACAGTATCTAATATAGATAATTTAAAAAATAATGTAACAAATAATGTGACTAATAATTTAAAACAGTCCATTGAAAAAGAAATTACTCAAAAATTTCCTGAACCAAAACAACTAGTCACAAATATTGAAACTAATTTAAAATCAGATATTGAAAGTATCATAGATGATAATATTCCAAAACCTACACCACCCCCTATTAATAAACCACCACCAATTCAAGAAAATACTACTACATCTCAATAGATTTTAAAATATTTCTAGTTATAGGTTTATCTGATAATCTTTCATTTAATTCGGTATATTTTTTTTTAGATATAATCATAGATTTTCCTTTTAAATAAATTAAATTATAATGATGTCCGTTTTCATCATACATATCCATTAAATTATGATATAAATATATATCATCTTTGGTTGCTTTATTATAAATATTACCCATCCCAATTGAATAAAAATCATTATTACTATTTGTAAAAACATTAATATTTTTTTTTAATATATTTGATAAGGCATAAATTTCTAGTTGCCCAGCATATCTAAGATCACGCATTTCTAATAAATACTCTTCAACCGAGTTAATATCTTCATATTCAGAAATTATATCTTCTATATCATCTTTAATTGTTAAACCAGTTGGTAATATGTGGTCTAGATTATTTTCTAACCAATTTACTGTTAATTGTCTTAATTTATCAGATTCATCATCAAGTAGATTAGATCTACTCATTTTAAAAGAAAAAAAATTATTTACTAAATGTCTAATATTTTTGTTAATATGTAATTGTTGTACAATACATTTAAATAAACAATTACCATCTCCATCAACTTTAATAACGGATATTTCTTTTTTATTTAGATGATTTTTCATATTAATATAATAAATAAAAAATCTTTAATATATTAAATTTATTAAACTTCTAAATAAATATCAGGAATACCTGGTAATGTTTCACAATTTTTACACAAAGCCTGACCATTATCCATAATATTGATTTTTAAATAAGGATTAACACAACTCATACAATATTTTAGAGACTGTTTTTCACCATCCACCACAACAGAACAATCAGGACCAATACATGCACCAGCAATATTACAACACATGAAGTGATTACATGATGAGCAGTGAATTTTAAGTCTCCCTGATTTAAGCGTGAATTGTTCATTACAACCACCACACTCTATTACCTCAGATAAGAAGAACTCTGTAAACTCTTCTTTTTTCCTTGCTCTTTCGTCTATTAGTTGTCTATTTTCTTGAATTTCTTTTCTTCTATTAATTTTCTTCTTTTTATTATTCTTTAATATGGATTTGGGTCTTGGTGATAGAATTTCTTCACGGATATCAACTTTTGTTTTTCTTTTGAAACAGGAACAACTCATATTAATATTATGAATAATCTTTATATGATAATCAAATTTACTTAAAAAGAAAACTATAATAATATTGTAATATAATCATGCCCAACACCAAAGGTGGTAAGAAACATAAGAGAAATAAAAATCAAAATTTTAATAATTCAAAAAATTTAAGATTAAAAGAACCAGGTCAAGAATACGCTCAGGTTACAAGGTGTTTGGGTAATTGTAGATTTAATGTAATGTGTTTTGATGGTAAAGAAAGAATGGCTACTATGTGTGGAACTATGCGAAGTCGTAAATTTGTCAATCAAAATGATATAGTTTTAGTATCTCTTAGAGATTGGCAAGATGAAAAATGTGATATCATAGATAATTATGATGTAAACTTAGCTAGGAAACTAAAAGATAAAGGATTAGTTCCCAATTCAATTAAATTAGATGTTGACAAACAATATGAAGAAGATGATGATGATAATATGGGATTCGTATTCTCAACAGACATACCCTATTCAGATGAAGAAGAAAATATTAAAACCAGTTCATCAGATGAAGAATCAGAAGAAGAAAAAATAGATATTGATGATATTTAAGTAAAATCTAATCTTATTCGGTGATTACTTAAATTTAGTCCGCGTGAGTGATTTTTAGATAATTCTTGTCTTTTTTTTCTAGTATTATCTTTTTTATTTTTTTTACTTGCATTATAACAAGTATTCATATCAGTTTCTATATCATCATAATTTTCTAAAATATATTCTAATAACATAGTTTCTATACCCCATTTAAAGAAATTTAATTGACCAAGAGTTGTTTCTAATTTATGACCAATACATTCGAACATAATTCTATCTCTTCTACAAAATGGATCAAACTTTTTTTTAGAATATGATTTTAATTGAGATTTATAAGCATGAAAAATATTAATTTGACTGTATAAATTATCAGTCATATTTAATGTTAATATATCATCATTTGTTTTAAAAGTTTCATAAAATATATTATGTTTTTTAGAATAATTTGTTACAAACCAATCAATTATCCTTAAAGATATTTTTTTATTACCATTTACATACTCATTAAATTTATTCATATTGTCATTTTCACTATAAAATTTGTGTAAAGAATCATATAAAACATTGTTCATATTCTTTTAATTATATAATCTCTTTAAATATTTTAAAATTTAAACGCATAAGATTTCCTTTCCTTAAATGTTTTTAATTTAGTTCTTTTCCCCAAAAATTTAAAATATTTTTCAGATAATTTAAACTCTTTTGGTTTCTTCTTTTTAAGATATTTTAAACGAACATACATTATCATACCAACTTGCCATATTCTTTTGTGAGGATATTTTTTAGATTTATATAACATTTCTAATTTCTTTATTGTGTTTTTAACATCATCTACTGTTGTATATTTAATAGGGATTGTATCACTAGGGTCTTTATCTATATAAACATCAAATGATTTTTTAGGATTATTTGGATTATATAAAAATTGTTTCTTAGATTTCTTAGAACCACCTTTCATCTTCTTGCATCCTTTATATGGTGCGCATGAAGATCTCATTGTAAATCCTCTAATTCCCTTTCTAGTTAAACATTTTTCTTTACTAATTTTTCTAGGTAATTTAAATGTTTTTTTATCTTTTTTTCTTATACATTCTTTATCTGAGTTTGTTGCGAGACAACAATCTTTCATGTATATATTTATTAAATATAAAATATAAAGCAATTACTAATAAAATTAAGTAATATATAATTTTAAAATTTGTTGATTTATTTTTAACAAATAAATCAGATAAACCAAAAGCAGCAATAAATAATATTAATCTGTCAAACATGTATATACTTATTCTAGATTAAATTTATTTTTATATTTACAATTTTATTAAATAATACGTTATTATGTCTATTTAGTTAAAAAATATCTTAAAATATTTTGATCACATTTTAAAATACTAAATTTGATTTATAATTTTAAATATTCAAAGGGAATTAAGAAAAATGTTTGATGGAATTAGCATAAATGATTATATGATTGAATATGAAATACAACAAGCATATTTCTTACGTGATTGTTTAGAGGAAGAAATATCATATGAATTAAAAGACTCAAAAGTTTTTATTTATAAAAAATTAGATAATAGTATTTCTTCTGAAATTTCCTTAGAAGAACTAATATTTTATATTCATACAGAAGTAGCATATAATATTGAAGAATATTTAAAGTCTCTAAATCATGCATACGATAATCAAGACATTACCTCACAATCACATTTTAAAAGGATATTTAGTAGTATAGATAATATTAAAAAAGCGGTTGAAAA
>Ga0209533_1000680_pt1 | contig 32286 bp, 39 predicted proteins | sample COG_04_FD_184748 | JGI IMG/M metagenome (GOLD analysis project Ga0209533, IMG submission 184748) | Pelagic Microbial community sample from North Sea - COGITO 998_met_04 (SPAdes) (version 2) | ecosystem: Environmental > Aquatic > Marine > Neritic zone/Coastal water | place: Helgoland, sampling...
GCTTGCTCAGGCTCTTCCGGGACAGACTGCTCCCCCTCATCTTCATTTTTCACAGGCTCCGGAAGCGGATCTGCCTTTTTCACCTTGCGCTGCTTCTTCGGCTTAGCATCAGCCTTTTCGGCCTTCGGCTTAGCAGCGGTCTTTTCGGTCTTTGGCTTGACGACTGTCTTGGGCTTTTCAACAGATTTCTTCTTAGAAGTCCTCTGATCAGTCCAGGTCAGCGCCTTACCTTTCTTGTCGGTGGGCTTGGTCGGGCGGGACGCCGTAACGATACCCATCCAACCGAGAGCGTCACCGTTCTCACACATCTCGCATAGAATCTCTGCAAGACCTTCGCTGTCGAGGTCTTCGCGCGCATCTTCCGGAGTGGATTCTTCATATAGGTGAAGTGCTTCGGCGGCGTGGCGCTTGCACATGATAGAATCTTTCTCAGGATTACCGCGACATTGTCCACCGTCACCCTTGTTCCACACCCGACACTGGCACTTGCTAGTCGAAATCTCCGATGGATCGCGCGGCGGCGACGGCTTTTTGGCCTTCGGGGATTTCTTCTTGGCAGGCGCCTTAGTGGGGCAGAACTGGTCCATGAACTCTTGAACAAACTCTTCACCAGACAAACTCTCCACCGTATGGTCCTCCAAGCCAGCGATTTGCCGCATGAACGCGGTTGCCTTAACGGAAAAGACATGAGTGGAAGCCATTTGTATGGATGTTTGTATGCAAGAAAGTTTTGAATACGATTTCTGCGATATAAAGCAGAAGGATTTTTGATCTAAATTATTTTGAATCTCAAAATCAAATTTATTCGTCGCGGAAAGTTAATCGCAAAGCAAAAACCCAGGTAGCTTCTCTGGTATATTAATAGTTACCTCTTTTTTATTGTGTTTTACTATATTTTCTAATTCTGATATATTTTCCTTATAATAAACATAATCATTATAAAATTTTAATACATGTTCAATGTTATCATTCCACCATGGTTTATCTCTATGAACTAGTGTTAACTCATATCTAGTTATTTTCCACCATTTAGTTTCAACTATATTTAATCCTTGTTTAAGATACCCATCAATCCATTCTAAATATTCATCATCTGATAGTAATAATTTAGGATATAAATATGAATATTTTGTATCATCATCACCTTCTTTTATATATGAAATAGTACATCCTTTTGGTAAGTTTTGATGTGTTTTACCATTAGTAGTTGTATCATATCCTTTAATATTTGGATATGTATATTTATGTGGTTCATCTAAATTTAATATATCTTTTTTGTATTCATTCATATCTTCATATTCTTCAATCTTAACTTGTAAGAAATCACACTCATCAAGATCACATACTTCTAACTGACCTTGCATTTGCATCATATAGTGTTTGGGAACAGATTTTGTAAATTTTCTCTTAGGGGGGCATTTAATCTCTAACATTCTGGAACAATATTCCATGGGTCCTTTGTCATCACATATTCCATCAGGAGATGCTCCAAATACTGGAAAAGTAGGATGAGGAATTAATCCAAATTCAATAACATTTGTTCCAGTAATAAGTTGATAGAATAAAGTGGCAATTTCTTCATATTTAACACCCCATTCAGTAATAGGATTAGATGTATATAGAGGAGGATTAATTTTTTCGTAAATAAGCATATCTCTTGATTTAAAATGATCGTCACCAAGTGCTGCGGCAAATGAACTAGCTGTTAATATATTTTGTCTTAGTTCATACCATTCAGGCGACCTTTGTTCAGGTAATTCTAATTTCATTAATTCATATAACTTATATTTCCTTATATTGAAAGTATTAATTTTGTTAGAATATTCATCGATAACAGATTCTATAAAATATTTTTCTGCTTTTAATTGAATGGGGTTTTTATTATCAGAAATAATATTAAATACATTAATTATATCAATTATAATAGTTTTCTTGAATAAATGTATATTATCAAGTGTGTCAGGATAATTATTATTAATATAATCTAGAATATCTTTTTTGTTAATCATACTATTTATATAATAATATTTTTAATTATCAAATTTATATTATATATAAATGTATTCTTAAATAAATTTGAAATTGTGTTTGAGAGAATATTAAAGCAAATAAGATGTCTTACTCAAAAGCGATTCAAAACATGTGCGATGAAAATCCTATTATGGGTTTCAAGTGTGATAAGTGTGATCGCAATAGGTCAAAGTATTTTATTCACCTGGACCAAAATGGTTCAGATAAGTATATATGTTCATATATTTGTAGTAAAAATATGCATGAAGTGTATGGAAAAGATTATTGGGATAATGTTGTTAATATTGAAGATTTTCAGAAGTATCCATTACCTATGATTCCAAAAATAGTAAAGAAAGAACAATTCATTGTTGAATATGATATGATTAATACAGATAGAAATGACTTTATTCAATCATTACAAGAAGAAGATGAAAGAATTATAAAAATGGAAAATTCTATGAAAGAATATAATTCATCATCAAGTGATTATGAATCAGATTAAAATATTTTATATATAATAAATGGAATACAGATATAAATATTTATATTTCTATATATTGTTAATTTTTTTAACATCAGTATTATTATTTGTTGCACCAATAATAGATCATATATTTTATGTAAAAGATATAAATAAAGAGAATAAATCTACAATATATATATATGTAGTTTTACATATAATAGTAATAGGTTTGTTAATTTTTTTTTTACATAAATATTTAATAAGTAAATATATTAATTTTTTTAAATTAGACGGAAAATATATAAAAATAATGGATTTAATATTGGCATTAACTTTAACAGGAATACAGAAAAATTTATTAATTAAATTAAGATATTTATCAAATAATCACCCGATAAGATTAGTTAATTAAATAAATATAAAATATTTATATAAATAATATGGAATATTTATCTGGTTTTGAAAATTTTAAAAAATGTATAGATTGTGAAAAATATATTTTATTATTTTTTACAGCGAGTTGGTGTGGGCCTTGTAAAAAAATATATCCTCAATTAGAAGAATTATATAAAAAGATGAATAAAGATATAATAAATATTTATAAAATATCAATAGATGACGATGAAAATGAAAAAATATGCGAAATATTTAAAGTAGAATCTGTACCATCATTTTATTTATTAAAAAATAAAGAATGTATTAATACTTTAAAAGGAGCAGATATTAATGGAATAAAAAAAATGTTAAATATTAAAGATTAAATAATAATAAATATATAAGGAATGACTACATTTGATGATTTTAACTTAAAAGATAATTTATTAAGAGGTATATATTCGTATGGATTTGAGAATCCATCAGATATTCAATGCAAAGCGTTACCCATTATAAATGAAAAGAAAGATTTATTAGCACAAGCTCAATCCGGAACAGGAAAAACAGGTGCTTTTACTATCGGGGGATTAAATTTAGTAGATGAATCACTAAAAAAAACACAGGTACTGATTGTAAATCCAACATATGAATTAGTAAATCAAAATTATGATGTAATGAAATCATTAAGTCAATATATGAATATTAATATTATGAAAGTAGTTGGAAAAACTAGTTTAGAAGAATGTAAGAATGATTTACAAAAAGAACCTCATGTTATAATTGGGACACCTGGTAGAATTTTAGATATGATAAATAGACGATATTTATATACATCAGATATTAAATTATTAGTATTAGATGAAGCTGATGAAATGTTATCATCAGGGTTTAAAGAAACAATTAGTGGAATATTTAGATATATTTCAAAAGAAACACAAATATGTCTATTCAGTGCAACAAAAACTGATGAGACTGTTGAATTAACAAATAAAATTTTAAATAATCCCGAAACTATTCTTGTTGATAATAAAAATGTGACTCTTGAAGGAATTAAACAATATAAAGTTGTTATAAAAGAAGAATGGAAGTATGATACATTAGTAGATATATATAATTTATTAAATATATCACAATGTATTATTTATGTAAATTATAAAAATAAGTTAATGGGGATATATGAAGAATTAATTAAAAATAATTATCCAGTTGATTATATTCATGGTGAAATTACTAAGGATGAAAGAGAAAGTAAATTATTAAATTTTAAAAATGGTGCAACAAGAATATTACTTTCAACAGATTTATTGGCCAGAGGTATAGATGTTCAACAATTAAATTTAGTTATAAATTTTGATTTGCCAAAATCAAAAGAAACATATGTTCATAGAATAGGAAGGTCTGGTAGATATGGTAGAAAAGGAGTTGCAATTAATTTAATAAATGAACGTGAATTGTATTATCTTAATGAACTAGAACAACATTATAATGTTACAATAGAGGATTTACCTCAAAATGTAAATCAAATATTGAATATTTAAAGAAATACGTATATAATACATAATAATTTTAAAACCAATAATATATGGAAAAGTTAGATATTAATTTAGATGATGATTTTAAAAATATTGATGCTAGTATTAGTAATAATGATTCAATAGGTATTGAATTATTAATTAATAGTGATAATAATAATTCAAATATGGATCATTCACCAAAGCCATCGAATGGGTATAATTCAGGTGATGAAGTAAAATCAGAAAAATCAGAAGATTATTCTTTTTTTAGATCAGATAATAATGAAAGTAAAAATATATCAGTTGATCCAGTAAATGATCCAATAATGAATAATATAGCATCGGACGAATATAAACCAGTACACGTATTATCTCAAACAGATATTAAAAATGAAAAAATAGATTTATTATATAAATTTTCAAAATTACAAAATCAAGGTGTAAGAACATCAACTAATTATAATATGAACTCTAATCTAGATGATATGAGAAATGAATATATTAAATTAAAAAAACAAAGAGATACAACTAATTCTGTAAAATTTCAAAGAAAAATTATGATGGCAGCTGTATCAGGTGTAGAATTTTTAAATAGTAAATTCGATCCATTTGATGTAAAATTAGATGGATGGTCTGAATCAGTAAATGAAAGTGTTGAAGATTTTGATGAAGTCTTTGAACAATTATATGAGAAATATGGTGGTGGTGGTGAAATTGCTCCTGAACTAAAATTAGTAATGATGTTAGGTGGTTCAGCATTTATGTTTCATTTATCAAATACAATGTTTAAATCGTCAATACCTAATATGAATGATATTATGAGTCAAAATCCAGATTTAATGAAACAATTTGCGAAAGCAGCTGTTGGATCTATGGCGCAACCAGGTATGAATATGAATCAACCTATGCCTGATGTAATGAGTCAAAATCAACCTCCTTCAAGACAAGAAATGGACGGACCTGTTGGTGATATAGATGATGTTATTAAAAATTTAAACCTTCAACCAAACACTATGGCGGATTTAGATAGTATATCTTTAATGAGCGGTGATAGTAATAAAAGTTCTAATAAAGGAATAACACTTAATATCTAATTTTTTATATCATTTAATATTTCAATACATTTATTAACTTTATCTTGATTATTTATTTCTTTACCATCTTTTTTTTCAACTTTTTTGAATTCATTTATAATTTGCATAAAAATTATATATAAAACTATTAATATTAAAGAAAGATTGATATCTTTTGTTGCTATAAAGAATAAACAAAATATAAATAAATGTTTTAAATAAAATTTATCATGGATATGTGGTTGTATATCTTGAAAAAGCATTCTACCTCCGAACATATTTAATAAAAATGTTCCACTTAAAAATAAATAATTATTTGTTAGAAAATCAAATAAATACATATATATTTTATAAAATAAAAAAATATATATATATATATTAAATGGTAGCTTTACTTTCACAATGTTTTCCAGGTGAAAAAATAGGAAAACCTGTTAAAGAACCTGAATTAAATAAAATAGTTGATGATATTACTGTTCAAGAAAAATCACCAATTAAACAACCAGAAATTCAACAAATGCATATGGAAACTGGATCTAACATTTTACAACAACAATTTGATGAATTAAAAGAATATTCTAAATATTTAGAAAAAGAAGTAGAAGAATATAAAAAATATATAGAAGAAAGATTTGAAAAACTAAAAAATCAAAAATATCAACCACTTGTTGAAGGATTTGGAGGATCTAGTGAAACAAAAAATTTAAATGATATAATTGTATATTTAATGACTTGTATTTTTATATTATTATTAGTTGATTATATTTTTAAAATGGGAAAAAATTCTTATTAACTAAATTTATTATTAATATTAGATAAAATATTATCATTATATAATAAATTACCAGTAGGATTATAATCATCTATTTTTTTGAACAAATCATTATTATTTGTAGTCGGTTTAGTGATATTTCTTTTTTTATTTTTTTGTTTTTCCCATGAGATAAATAATAAATTTGGATGCATATATAATACATCGAATTTATCTCTTTTTAATGAATCTATTAAATATTTTCTAAGGTCTTCAACTTTATATAATGGTTTCCCTATTAAAAATTCAGGTATGGAAAATGTACAAAAAAATGTTTTATTCTTTGAATTAGTTAATATTCTATTATGTATTTGAACAAGAATATCATCAAACATTTTTAATCTATTTAAAACTTTTTTATCTTGTTCTTCGAATAGTTTATTTATGTTTAAAGAACTCATAATATATAATTAATAAAATAATATGGATATTGATACTCTAATTTTATCAGGCGGTTCAATTAAAGGAATTTCTTTTATGGGAAGTATTAAATATCTTATAGAAAATAAATATATATCTGAAAATTTTAAAAATATAAAAAAAATTATATGTGTATCAGCGAGTTTTTTATTTATATTAATGTTTATTTTATTTGAATATAATTATGATTTTATAGAAAATGAAATATATAATTATGATTTTACAAATATTTTAAATATAAATGATATTTCATTAACAAATTTAGTAGATAATTATGGTTTAATTAATTATAGTAATATTCATTTGCATATAAAAGAATTATTAAAGAAAAAATATAATGTAAATAAAATGTCAATGTTAAAATTATATAATATATCAAATATTCATATAATTGTAAAAGTAGTAAATTTATCAGATCAAAAAATAGAATATATTGATCATATAAATAATCCTAAAATAAATATTTTAAAATTATTACAAATGACAACGGCTATACCGATATTAATGAAACCGATTAAATATAAAAATAAATTATATTTAGATGGAGGATTATGTGGAAATTGTCCAAATGAAATAAATGATTCAAAAAATTATTTATGCTTAAATATTAAATCAAATAAGAAATATAAAATAAATAATATATTTGATTATTTAAGTATTGGATGGATTATGTATGATCCAAATATATTAACAAGGAAAAAAACCATTAGAGATATATATTTAGATTTAAGCGAATTATCTATAAATGTAACAAACTTTGATATAGATTATGATTTAAAAAAAAATCTGATAGACTTGGGATATAAAAGGACTAAGGAACATTTTACTCTTCATCTTCAACGGTAATGAAGTTAAACTTGGGACATCTAGATGAACCATTTGGTGCATTTTCTTTAATATTTTTGCCGAATATAGCTGGACCGGCTGATGTTTTTTCTTGTGCTTTAATAAGAGAATTTTTAACTTCTAATTTATTAATTTTCTTAAAATCAAAACCTTGATCTTCGCACCAAGATTTAAGACAATCCATTAAATCGTCAAGTGGAGTTACATCATCAGATTCTACAAGATCTTCGGTAATCCATTTTTGAATAGTATCATTTTCTGTAATATATACTTTTGTAGCTTCTGTTACAGATGATGGTGCTTTTGTTCCTTCCTCATCATAAACTTTGTAGTAATCTAATAGTTTAATCATAAATAAGATATTCCATTGTTTGAGTTTATTACCAAGTTGAGTATCAGCAATATATTGGTTAGGATTATGCATAGTAGGTTTAGGATTTTCAATAAATTTAGAGATAAAATCAACTACCTCAATACGACGATGAACACCCCCATCATTACCAGCAAGTTTTGGTAGATCATTACACATAAGAATAATTTTAAACTGAGGTTTAAATTCAGTTGTATCTTTGAATAAACCTCTTGAAGTCATTTTATCACCACCAGTGATTTGTTTAAGTTTACCTACATATATTTGATCATCTCTTTCAGGTTCAGACATTGATACAAACCGTGCATATCTAACTCTTTCGAGTTCTGGTGAAGCACTTGATGAACTACCTCGTTTAGTAGTTAGAAATGATACATCCATGGGTTTACTATATTCACCTAGTGTATGATCAATTAATTCTGTTATTTTAGATTTACCATTGCTACCGGAACCAGTCCAAAAGTAAAATTTTTCTTCTCTAACTTCACCACTTAGACAACTAGATAGAAATCTTAAAGTATAGTCACGGACATCATCATTTGGTAAAACTTTTTTAATAAAGTCATCTAATCCTTCTTGAAGTTCTTGATAGTTATTAATACTCATTATATTATCTTTAATCTGACTGATATTAGTAGGCATATCTTCTTTTGCGATAGGTAAATTGTATCCAACTGATAAACTAACATAGTCATCAGGACGACCTTCTCTAAATATTGTCTCGTTATGTACTATACCGGATTTATTGATAGAACAATATTTAAGATCAACTATACCATTGTCGAATCCAATTAAATTCTTTTTGCTATTAAGTTTATCCATAAATCCAGGGTCATAAAATTTATCTTTACATTCTTTCATAATTTTTTCTTTGTAAGTATAATCTTTTAATTTAAGAATAATTTTACAGCAATTTGAGTGTCTACTATCATATATTTGATATAGTTCAGAATCAGGATCTTCTTCTTTGGATTTATCTTTATAGAAATTACTATAATGCTGATATAAATCAATAATATCAGCAGATAATCTTACTCTTAAAATAACACCTTGTTCACTATCAATCCATCTACCAGTTGTATCATCAAAATAATACCAAACATTATCTTTAAGCCCACTACAAACGAATAAATCTTTATAGTAATTGAAAACAATATTGGCTACATCAGAATGAGTACCACACGTTTTTTCACCAACAAGACTTTTATCTACAAGACCTTTAAGTGATTCTTTTTGAATAATTGAATATTCATCCGGATTATCTTTTTTAGCCCAATAAATAAGAGTTCCTAATGTATATTGTGGTCTATTAGTAGAGTTCATGTAATTCCATTGTTTGATACATTCACTATCACCAGCATAATTTTGCCATTTTTTACTAAATTTAACCCATGTATTTAGTAGATGTTTTGAAGATAAACTATGCAAGCAATACCCTACTTCAATCCAATTTTTACAATCAGATGCTCTATCCTCTGATAAGATATTAGTTAATTTATTAATAAATTTAAGTTCATCTTTTTTTATATTAACAACATTTTGAATATTTTCTATATTGTCAAAAGTCATAGACATATTTACATTATTATTTGTTGGTTTATTTTTAAATATCTCTGGACCGATAAATTCAACATTAACTTTATCATTAATTTGCACACTATTTTTGTTCATTATCTCTCGGGGATTTTCTAGTAAGATATCAATGGGAATATTTTTAGTAGATTCTTCTGATACTTTAAGAACTCTTGTTAATTTATAAGTTAATTCATTTGGTCCGGGTTTACCTGAACCATATATAAACCAATTACCAGGATTATAAATATGAGAATCAAATATTTCATTAACAGGATTAGATGGTGGGGATTTACAAGTATTAACAAATATTTCTTCGATAATATCTTTATCTTTAATAATATTATTTATTAAAGATACATAATTTTTTTTATTAGAAACAAGATTAGGGAATAAAATGTGAATACCGTCTTTTTTACAGTATAATTTTTTATCACAATCACATATGGTATCTTTTTCCATGATCCATATTTGACTTTGATTTTCAGATTGAAAATTAAATAATTCTCTTACTTTAATATTTAAGTATTTAGATATTTCATCAAGTGTTTCATTTGTATATTGTCTTTCACTAATATTATCCTTATATTTAAAGTCCAAATCAATAATTAAGGGACAAATATCACCAACTCTTTCAATAATAGAAATATCACCATTCTTTTTATAAATATTAAATATTAAATCATAAAGTTTAGGGATATCTTCTTTTTTAATATTATATGAACCTTTTAAAGGTGATTTTTCATCATATATAGTATGGGTGATAGGTCCATTATCCACCCTTTTTTTATCGCTCAAAAACTTCAGTATATTTTCGAACATTATAATAATCTAAATATAATATTTTATCAAATTTATTTTTATATATTAAGGAATTCAAATTTATGTAATATTTAAATATATATTAAGATAATTATTTATATAATGAATAAAGCACTAAAAAGAATAATTAATAAAGATATTAAATCTATTGAACATAATAATTTAAATGATTTAGGAATATATATTAATTTTGATGAAGAAAATATGTTAAAAGCTTGTGCTATGATTATAGGTCCAAAAGGATCTTTATATGAAGGTGGTTATATGTTTTTTAATATTGATTTTCCTAAGAATTACCCATATTCACCACCAGATGTATCATATGTTCCCAGAAATAATATTAGAATACATCCAAATTTATACGTAGGATCACATAAGTCTGGGTTTGGAAAAGTATGTTTAAGTATATTAGGAACATGGTCAGGACCAGGATGGACAACTATTATGGATATATCAACAGTTTTATTATCTATTCAATCATTATTAGATAGTGATCCATTATTAAATGAACCGGGTTTTTATAGAAAGAATAAACATCAATTGAATATTATTAATGAGTATAATGATGTTATCTTTTTTGAAAATATAAATTCATTATTGATGAAAAATTATTATAATATTCCTGAAAAATTTTTAGTTTTTAAAGAAATTATTATAGATAAATTTAAAGAAAATTATATAGATATTTATAATAATATTCAAAAATATAAAGATATTAAGAATAAATTAATAAATATCCCTATATATAATATTAAATATAACATTAATTATACAGAATTAAATAATATTTATAATCTATTTTGTAATAAGTTAAATTTGAAATTAAATTAATAATAATAATATAAATATATTTATATGGAAAATAAATTCTGTGATGAATGCAATAATTCAATGTATATATACATGGATAGAAATGAATCTAAATTATATTTGTACTGCAAAGCATGTAATAATAAACGAGATTATAATGAAACATTAATATATGATAATGATTTTAATGTAGATTTATCAGAAAGTATTAATAATAATAAGTATATTAATTATGATACAACTCTTCCTAGAATTAGCGATCAAAATATAAAGTGTCCGAATGAAGAATGTAAATCTATTAAAGAAAATTTAGATTCTTCAATTATATATATAAAATATGATAAATTAAATATGGAATATATTTATAGTTGTACATTCTGTGGCCAAAAATGGAAAAATTAAATTTGATTATTATTTAAATATTTTTTAATTTATAGATTATAATGTCCGACGAAGAAGATATAATTGACCCTATTTCGGAAGTTGAAGCTGCTGAAATAGAAAATGATAATTCAGATTCAGATGATAATGATGATGATATAAATATTAATGATATAATTATGAATGATATAGAAGATATTAATGTATTTAAGAAAAATTATTCAAAACTTTTAAAAGAAAATAAATCAAATAATGTTTTAAGTAAATATGAAAAAACAAAGATATTATCAAAAAGATGCGAACAATTAGAATCCGGATGTCAACCTTTAATAGCTAATTATGAAAATTTTAATAATGTTTATGATATTGCTTTGGAAGAATTTAATAAGAAAAAAATACCATTTATTATAAAAAGATTTATCAACAATAAATATGAATATTTTAAGTTAGAAGATTTAATTTATTAATTGATGTAAAAAAAATATATTTATTATATTATAAATGAAATCATTATCCGTATTAAATAAGTTAGACAATAATTACATATTAATTTTTTTAATAATCCTTATAGGATTTGTAATTATTGATTGTAATACCAAAATTTTTAGCAAAATGGTAGAAGGTAATAGTTGTAATAACGGAGGCGTAGTAAAGAAAGGTAGTCCGGATGATCCGGTAAAATATATAGACAATTTACCCCCCGTATCAGATGACACCTGTAATAGATGTGGTAGAAATTGTAACACACCTCAACCGAATCCATCTACTGGGACAAGAGTTAATTGTAATGGACAAGTTGTTCACGATAAGTTTGATCCACAAGGATATGTAGAAGATCAAGAATTATTTGCAAGTGCTACTGCCCCACTAGGCGAAGATGTTCCCAAAACACTTCAAAATAATTACAGTGTCCTTAAAAGTTTTGGATTTTCTAAAATGAATAATGTTGTTGATTTCCTTCCAAGCAACGGTCCAGAACAATTCTTAATGGATAAACCTATGGATAAAAATGAAGTAAAACATAGTGACCCATCAAAAGGTCAAGTAGCTTCATATGAAGCACCAACAGAAGCCGCTCCTATTTCTAAAAAAGTTCATATGAAAATGATGTATGCTCCATGGTGTGGATGGTCTAAGAAAGCTAGACCCGAGTTTGATAAATTTAAAGACGATATGCACGGTCAAGTTGTTAATGGAGTTCAAGTACACGCTTCTGTCGTAGATTCAGAAGAAGATAAAGGTGAAATGGAAAAACATAAAGATAAAATTCAAGGATTCCCTACATTTTTAGTAGAAATATATGATGATGGTAAACATTTAGGAACAGAAGTTGTTGATCTTACTGAAAGAACATACGATGGATTAGTTGATGCCGTAAAGAAAATAACTAATAGTCTTTAATATAATTTATTAACATTAACTTTTGTTTTATATCCAGATCCTAATGATTCATTGTCTTCACCATTTTTTAAGTTTCTCTCAGAATATTCCCAGAATGAAGGTGCTCCTATTCTAAAATCATCATGAGGATTAGCTTTATACCAAAATACTTGGTCAGTTAATTTATTTGATTTTGCATTATTATTTATTACTAAACATTCATAGTTTTCAGTACATTGGTCCATTATTTGACAAAACATCTCGAATGATGGAAACATACCAGCATAATGTTCATATAATCTTTTTCTATTACTAACATAATTTTCTCTAAGAATAAATATATAATCTATATTTGTTCTTAAATTAGGTGGAACACCTAACGCATATTGCATTGTTAAAAGAAATAATAATTTAAAGTGTCTACCATTCATAAAAACAGATCTCATCCATTTATCCTTCGCCCATGTATTATCATATAAACAATCATCTAATATTAAAAATGCTCTTGGATCAATAGATGTATCACCTTCATTTATTTTATCTATTAAAACTTTTTGTCTTTTAATCATATTTTGAACAATTTGTGTATTAAATTCACCATGAATAAATAATTTAGGCACAATCTTACTATAAAATTGATTTGCTCCTTCTGTTCCAGATATAACTTGACCTACTGGAATACCTTTATGGTGATACAATATATCTTTACATAAAAACGATTTACCTGTATCTCTTTTTCCAATTAAAACTACTACTTTATCATCTTTAATTTCACTCATATCAAACTTTCTTAATTGTATTTCCATATATACTATTATTATAATTTTTTTAAATTATAAAAACACATATTTAAAAATAAATGATATTTATATATAAAAATGTTTGAGAATTTATCGCAAGAAAATTTTGAACATATATTAGATGTTTTAATATTATATAAACAAGTTAATCCTAAAAAAGTAGTATGCTTAAATGAAAAATGTGTTAAAGAAGCTTTTCATTTTATGAATACAACTGGTCAACAATTCGCATCTCAACTTGGAATGAAAAATAAAAATGATGATAATGATGACAATTAGTTTAAATAAAGAAATAATTCTAAATATTTTTTATAACTATGTCAAATCTATATATAGACAAATATATTTACGATAAAAAAATTATAAAGAAATTTTATAGATCATGTGAAAATTTATTTAATATTAATAATTTACAAATATATAATCCAATTTATTCATTATATTTTCATATTTTTAATACAAAATATTCGCATAAATGTATAGATATGAAAAGAAGATTTTATATACAAGAATTATTTAATATATTAAAATTTAAATATTATCATTCAAATTGTTTTTTAAATGCAAATATTTATGATTCTAAATGTAATAATTATATTAATAAAGAAGTATTTTGTAAAATAATACCAATATTAGAACCTTTATATTTTATAAAAAATAACTATAATAATTTAATATACAGAAATCCATTATTACCATCTAATTATAATTCCAATACATTTGAAAAAATTAATAATATGAATAATTCAGCATTTATAGATACTTTTTTTTCGTTTATTTCTTCTCAATTAACTGAAAATGATATTCTTCCTAATTTCCCTATATTTTATGGATCAGTTAATGGAATTATGAAAAAATATAATTATGATATATCAGATGATTACTCTGATTTTAAAGAAGAAGCATGGTTTCATAAAAATTTAGGTGAACAATTTAAAATGGATATTTATATGGATTCGGATGATTCAGATGAAGAAGAAAATGATTATATATCAGTTATTAGAAATATACCATGTCAACTATTCTTTATAGAAAAATTAGATGGATTATTATCTGATTTATTAGATGAAAAATTTAATGATAAAATTATATTATCATGTATATTTCAAATATCATTTGCATTAGCATATTTACAAAAATATTTTAATTTTACACATAATGATCTCCATATAGATAATATAATGTATACTAAAACAGAAAAAACTTTTATTTATTATAAATTTAATAATATTTACTTTAAAGTACCAACTTTTGGATATATTTTTAAAATAATTGATTTTGGTAGAGCGATATTTACATTTAAAAATAAATTATTTTTTAGTGATTGTTTCTCTAAATATGGTGAAGCTGATGGTCAATATAAATATCCCATTGATACATTAAATTATAATAAAGATACTAATTTAAATAATATAAAACCTAATTATAATTTTGATTTATGTAGATTAGCTATAACTATTTTAAATGAAATAAATTATGATAAATATAAAAAATATGAAGATTATCAATATTTAATAGATTTTATTTATTCATTTACATTAGGTGAAAATAATTGTGAATTATATTTCTTAGAAGACAATTTTGATATGTATGTATCTATTGCAAAATATGCCAATAATTGTTTACCAATTAATATAATTCAAAATGATATATTTAAAGAATTTAGAATTAAAAAGAAAAACTTTCCTAAAAAACTATATTATCATTTTTAAATTCGCCATTTTTTTTTCTATATTATATTATAAAATGAATACTCAAACTATTGTTATGTGCGTTGTTGCGTTAATTCTTGGTATGCTTTTGGCTCATATGCTGAAAGGTGTTTGTGGATGTAAAGTTGTTGAGGGTGTTGAGGACGATTGGGGTGCGAGACGCGTTTTCAGTGATGACAATACATGTGCAGATAAATGCTCACAATATTTAAATCCCTGCTTTTCGCCTTCATGCGATAGTTTACGACTAAATTTAAAAGCAAATTATTCTTTATAATATATTTTTCTAATGTATATAATTACTTTTTTTTTCTATGTTATATTATAAAATGAATTCTCAAACTATTGTTATGTGCGTTGTTTTATTTCTAATTGGTATGCTTTTGGCTCATATGCTTAAATCTGTTTGTGGGTGTAAAGTTGTTGAAGGAGCGGATCAGGTCAGCCCCTGTGACAAAGCCTGTGAGAGCACCTTGCAAACTTGCATAGCAGCCGCAAAAATCGCTAGTTTTGGGCATGAAGATGGTAGTTCCAGAAACTGCTGGAATACTTACTACGGCTGTACCAATAACTGCCAGACCGCCGGCGCCCGCCCAGCACTCCCAGCTGCCATCGCGTGACAGTTGCTGGGAACAGCCACTGCGTGGACAGCACGACAGGCCAGACGAGTGAATATTGTACCGGTACTGGCTGCGGGTAAATCTATAAAGTTAACATTTCTTTCTTAATATATTTTTCTATATAAATGAACAATAATAATATTTCTTCATACAGTAACTTATATTATCCTAAGAATTTATATAAATACAGTAATATTACTCAATTAATAATTTAATAGATTTTATATTATAATTTTTAAAAAGGTGGTTTATCATGAAATGGTATAGAACATTTATTATCTACTGCTGATACATTACATGAAAATAATAACTTAATTACATTAAGTACAACCATATTAATTACAAATAATACAGCCATATTTTTAGGTTTTAATTCATTAACATCTTTGCTAAATTTACAATAAATATAATAAATAAAGATTAAACTCAAACTTATAATTATATCCATTACAATACTATTGTTCATTTTTTATAACATAATAATATAAAAAAATATATAGATTTAATCTAAATCATCAAATAATGTATATTTATTTTCATCAACAGCATCCATAGTTAATCCTTTTTTATCACTCATTTTTTTTAAATCATCATAAAACATATCAACTGTTTCATTATCATCATCATTTATTTTATCAACTGAAATAACTTCTTTTTCAAATTCATCTTCTAAATATGATAATGGTTTTTCTTCTTTCTTATCAGTTACAGTTATTTCAATAGGATCATCTACTTTTTTAACATTATCAGATACATTTTTTGTAATATCAACTATATTTCCATTAGTTGAATTATCATATTTTCTAGAATCTTCTTCTTTTTTAAGTTTTTCTTCTACTGATAAATTTTCTTCAACTACAATAGTTTCTTCTTTTTTAGGTTCTATAATAGATTCAATTGTTTCTTTATTATCTTCTATTTTTGAAACTATAACGGGAACTTCTATTGATGGTTCTTCTGATTTATTAGTTTCATTTATTTTGATTAATTTTTCATATAATGCATTATTATCTTCTGCTGAATTATCAATTATATCTGGATTATCATAAACTTGTTCTGCGGAAGTACCTTCTTGAACATTAATATCAGGTATATCATTTATCTCAATATTTTCACATTTTTGATTTATTTCATCTTCATCAGGTGATTCATAGTTTATAGTTGTTTCTATTTGTTCAGTTGATTCATTACTATCTGGTTCATCATTATCCGGTTCTTGTTCGTTATCATCAACTGTTTCTTCATCTTCTTCATTACCTTCTATTACTTTTTCTTGTTCTTCTTCATCATTATCATTAGATTTTTCTTGATTTTTCATTAATAATTCTTTTAATTCATTCAATAAAGCACTTTCTTTATTAGAAGATTTATTACTATCTAAATCTAAATGCTCTTTTAATATTTCTTTAACGGGTAAAGAAATTCTTATAGTATTTTCTATACAATCGCAAATAATATTTTCTATAACATTAATATTTTTTTGATATTCAAATCCAGATATATCTTCTGAAAATAATAAAGGGTTTTTCCAAAGTTCTCTTGCAATATTAATATAACATTTATGAATAAAATTTATTAATTTAGGAATAGTTAAATTAATTTTATTATTATTATTACTACCGATAGACATTAAAATCTTTGTATGACTAATATAAACTGCTGAAACTAATTCATCTAACCAATCACATTTAGAAGATTCTATAATTCTATCAGTTTCATTAACAATTAATTCATTATTCCATTCAGGAATTTTTTCTAATAATGTTCTGAATACAAATAATAATGATGTTGATGAATTAGTTTTATATATTTCTTTTGAATCATCATATATAGATTTAATACCGTCATACATATGAGGTTTTAAAGTATTAACTAATTGTTTTGTATACTCTATTTTAGCTTGAACAAAAATTGAATTATTATTATCCATAATATTCATAAATATATTTTAATTTTATTAATTTAACAAAATATAATATATATATATATGGAAGGTGGAAGTTTATTAAAAAAAAATATAGACTCAACTATTGAAGAAAATAATGAAAAAGGTGCAAAAATATTAGCAACAGGTTCTTCATCATGTATATTTCATCCAAATATACCATGTAAAAATTCTAAAGATGATATCACAAAAGAAAAAATTTCAAAAATTGTTTATGGTTCAAAATCTGATAAATATTTTAAAAGAGAAAAAAAAATAAATGATTTAATTCGTAAAATCAACGGTCATTCAAAATGGGCTTTAATTTATGATAAGTATTGTTCCGCACCTGAATATAATAATATTTTAAAAAACTATGATAAAGATATTTTAAAATGTATGGATAGAGAATATGAAGATAAATTTAATTCAACTAATCATATGATGATAGGTGACTATGGTGGGATTACATTTGAAGATTATTTTGTTGATAATGTCTTAAAATGTAAAACAACTAAATCTTTTGAGAAAAGTATGTATATTTTATTTAAAAAAATGGAACCATTATTTTTTGGTTTAAAGGTATTACATGAAAAAAAAATAGTTCACTTAGATATTAAGATTCAAAATATAGTTATTCATGAAGGTGTTTTTAAATTAATAGATTTCGGATTAGCATCAAAATTATCAGATGATAATCATTTTAAAACAAGATCATTATCTGAATTTAATAATAAAAGAATATATTTATGGTATCCTATGGAATATTTATATTCATATGCTTCACAACCAGAATTATTAGCTGAATTACTTAAATTTAAAACAACAAGTTTTAGAAAACACTATGAAAAAGGTAAAAAAATTCATAAATTATTAAAGAATAATTTTGAAGATCATATTAAATTATTATTAAGTGAAAAACAAAAATACAATCATACTGGACTTAACTCTCTTATAGATATATTTAGTTTAGGATTATTAATACCGTATCTTTTTGTTGATTTTAATGTTATTAAACATATAAATAAAAGTGAATTTTTAAAAGAAATATTTGATTTATTCTCAAAAATGTGTGCGTTAAATTATAAAGAAAGATTAACACCAGACGAATGTTATAAAATTTATGAAAGTATATTAAATAAATATTCTTCATTGGAAAAAGGGTCAAAGAAAAAAACATTACGCAAAAAAAAATAATATAATACAATATATATAATGTCATGTAAAATTTCACAACAGAATGCCGGCGGATGGTGGCCTTTTAGTTCAAGTGGAAGAAATAATTGTGGTCATGAATCGTATGATTGTGATAGAAAAACTTGTAAAAGAATTAAAGTTATTGAAGATAAATATCCAAACGGTATAGATGTAAATAATCCAGATGACCGGTCAACAGTATTATCTTTATTAGCAGGTAATGGTATTAGTGATCACACAAAAGCAAGTCAATGGATATATGCTTATAATGATGATGTAAGGACACAAAGAGATTATGATGAAAGTTTAGTTCGTGGAACACCAGAACAACCAGAACAACACGGACAACCTGTTGATTTATCTCTTGAAAGACAACGTTCTGATGATAGCGATGATGACGATGATGGTGCTGATTTAGAAAGATTTCATAGTGCAAAAAGTGATTTTCCATCACCACCAGTATCACCAGCATCAGAAGATCGTGATGATTTAGAAAGAATATTGTCTAATGCTTCTAATAGAGAACAAGAACAAGAACAAGAACAACTACCATCACCCGTTATGCCTGCTAGTGCTGAATCTGTTGCAACAGCTGATCCACAAGAAAATACACCAGGTGATGAAGCCAGGTCTCTCACAGAATTACTTGACATACCGGCTGGTGAATTGAGAGAATCAGATAGACCAGTTGAACAAGTAGCACCTGAAATACCACAACCTATACTACAAGATACAGCACCACCAACAATGTGTAATTCTTTTAATAGTACTAAATTATATGAATTTGATGGTATACCTAATATGTCTGTATTTGTAAATGCTTATGGATTATCTTTAGAACAAAGAAATATTAATATAACTATATCATTATCAATAGAACCTGGATCTCCGGATGATGGGTGGTTAAATAGTTTAATCGGTCAAGGATATATGAATATTATTAATGAAACTATATTAGCAGAACAACAAAATAATCCTAATCTTCACACGAATTTAAACGGTAATACAATTACTTTTGGTGTTAATAATGTTAAATATAGATTAATGTCTACTGATAGAATAAGAAATATTTCTAATCCTAATCCAGGAAATTTAAATGATGGAAGTTGTGAAGTTGTTATGGTTGATGATACTGGTAATCCAATCAATCCAGTTGTAGATATTATATCTGCATTACAAGAAAGAGTTAGAAACAGTATTGCTGGATGGAGAAGACCAACTTTCAATCCACCCGATTTATATATTATATATAGAGAACAAGTTCCATTTACAAGAAAAAGTGATACATGTGATACACCTTGTTTACAGGTTGGTATTAAAGCATTTGATATATGGGGTATCCCTGTTAAACCAGCTAAAACATTTATACTTAAATCATCAGAAGGTGGTAAAGGTGCTAAAGTATACAGAAAAAGAAAGAGGACTCGAAGAAAACCACCATCTAAAAGAAGAAGAAGAAGGAGAACACATGAAAGAAATACTAAAAAAAAAAAACCATCCAAAAAAAAACCATCCAAAAAAAAATCATCGCAAAAAAAACCAAGAAGAAAAACACCCCCCAAAAAGAAATCAAGAAGAAGACGACCGAACAACAAAAAAGAAATAATTATTTAATATAATATATTAATATGACTTTTAAATTTGATTAAACAATATAAAATAATATTATATTATATAATAAAATGGAAAAAATTATATTTTACAAACCATCTTCTTGTACTCATTATAAATCACTTATGAATGGTAAAGTATTTGATCCATATGATTTATTTCAATCTAAAAACACACAAGGATTTTGTCAAATGTTTGCTTACTTTATTACTATTGATGACATATCCGAATTTAAAGAAGTGGGTAAACAAACTACTTCTTCACCAGTAGATATTGATAAATTTAACAAGTTAGCACATAATACTCAGGTGTGTGCTACAAAAACATTAGATTTAATAGAATCTGATAAAGAAATTATGAAAATATTTAAATATTATTTTAATGATGAAATAAAAGATCCTAATAAAGGAATAAAAAAAAGAACTACTTGTGAAAAATATTTAAAAGATTTTAGATTGATTAATGAACAAATTGATATGATAAAAGATTATATAATTGATAATCCATTAGTAACGGGAACAAAGAATAAACGAACTATGATTTATTTTAGTTATCATAATGATAGCGATGATGATTATAATGAACCACTTTCAAAATTATGTGTTCAACCAACGGAAGGTGAAACACAATATGAATCATTTCAATCAATATTGGCATCAATAATGAGTGCAACACACGGTCAACAAAAAGATTTTGAACCGACTCCCTATGATTTATTGTGTCATAATAATGATATTTTATTAATGGATTGGAAAAAAAATACAAAACCTATAAAAACTGATATTAATAAGTGTATTGAAATTAATAAAAAAAAATGGGAAAGTACTTCATCTAATAAAAAAAAATCCTCCTAAAATTAATAATATTCCCATAAATTGTTTAAAATTTATTTTTTTTTTAAAAAAAATTATAGTTAGAATAAATAATATAAATAAATTTAAACTAATTACAGTTGATGCTTTTGATGGATTAGTTGTATTTTTAAAGGCATTAAATATACATGGTTCAACTATTAAATATACTATAAATAATCTAAAAATAATAGTTAATAAATCACTATAATTATCTATTATTTTAATTTTTTTTTTTGTAAATACAACATAAATAATTGTTCCTATGAATACTAAGATATTTGCATGAATAATATAATCTATATAATTATATTTTCTGGCAATTTTACTAGAAAATATATCTCTCACGGCAATGAAAATAGCCGCTACTAATGCATATTTCATCCATATTTCCATGTATATATTAAGTTTATATTTTAAGATAAGTTTAATTATATATATTATATGAAATTAAATGGGATAGATTTTAATAATTTTAGTGATAAAGAATTAATAGAATTATGTTTAAAATATAAATTAATTGATACATCAAAAAAATATAACAGGAATGATTTGTTAAATTTATTAAAAGTTTTTATAGTAGAAAAACTTAATAAAAAAAAACAACATAAATCAAATATAAAATCTTTAGCGATAGATAATGATAAAGAATATAAAAGAAGAAATTCATTTTCAGGGAATACTACACATTCTAATAATAGAAATGGTCCACCAAAAGTGAATGTTCATAAAAGAAGATTATCACAACCGACAACTGTTGTTGAAAAACAAAATGCCGTTAAAACTCATGAAATGAATACTATTCAGCAAAATTCAATGAATAAAGTTAAAAATGAAATCAAATCATTAGATCCAAGATATGATCAAATAGGGATATATCCACCAGTAAAAAGGTTAGTATGTGTTGGTGATTTACATGGGGATTTAGCTGTTTCTTTAAAAATTTTAAAATTAGCAGAAGTAATCCCTCAGAATAGTAATATAAGAAATATAAATGATATTCATTGGTGTGGTAAAGATACATGGGTTATACAATTAGGTGATCAAATTGATAGATGTCGTCCAGATGATTGGGAAAAAAATTGCATAAAAGAATTTAATGATGTTGTTGAAGATGAAGGAAGTAATATGGCAATTATTAAATTATTTTTAAGATTAGATGAAGAAGCTAAGAAATTTGGTGGTAGAGTATTAGGAACACTTGGTAATCACGAATTAATGAATGTTGATAAAGATTTTAGATATGTATCACCAAAAGAATTTTTAGAATTTGTCCCTGAAAATGAAAGAAATAAAAAATATACAGATGATGGATATCCTATGGGATATTATCACAGAAAAAAGGCGTTTGAAAGAGGTAGTAATATATCTAAATTATATGCAGTAAAAAAGAAAAGTATTATTATAATAGGTTCATATTTATTTGTTCATGGTGGTTTAAGTGTTCCATTAATGGAAAAATATAATATATCTGAATTAAATGATATAGTTACAAAATGGTTATTAAAACAAGATAATGAAACGGAATCACAAATATTTAATGAAATATTCAGAGATGATGATGATATGTCACCATTTTGGTGTAGAATATTCGCAGAAGATGAAGATAATCCTCAAAATAATTTACAAAATTTTAATCATTTATTAGAAATTATTAATAAAAAGAATAAAAAATTAATGCCTGTAAAAGGAATTGTTATATCACATACGCCACAGTTTATGGAAGATAAATATTTAAATTCTTTATATAATGATAGATTATGGAGGATAGATGTAGGCATGAGTAGAGCATTCGGTAAACAAGATGATTGTGATTATAATAAATATAGAAAACCTCAAATATTAATTATTCATAATGATAATCAATTTGAAAAAAGAATAATATCTTTAAATTCAGATAGATATCCTTCACCAAATATGGGTGAGAAAGTAGATTTATCATCTAGTTTTTTGCCTTTTTAGATTTTTATAATATTTATAAATCCATATTAATAATAAATATGTAAATCCAATTGTAGTTAAACTTCTTGTTATAATTATAGTTGGACTATTTTTATATATTCCTTGAATACAGAATAAAGCTTCACTTAATATTGCTACAAATATAGCATATATAGAAAAACTTGATATATTAAATGTTTCACTTGTATATGCAAATTGTATTAAATAAAATAAAACACTGAATGTAACACCTGCTGCGCCAATATATTCATCAATACATGATCCGTGATTACAAATTTTCATTATATATATATATATATTAATTTTAAAAAAATTAATATCTAATATATATTATAAAATGCCCAAAAGTTCAAAAAAATCTAGAAGTTCGCGTTCAAAATCAGCATATAGATTTTCTGTTCATGTTAAGAAATCTCCTAGAAAATCATTAAAAAGATCATCTAGAAAACCAAAAAAATCTAAATCTAAAAAGAAATCTAAGTCGAAAAAATCGACACCATGGCTAGCACATGTGAAAGCAGTATATAAAGAAGGATTGAAAAAGAATAAAGATTATAAATTTTCACAAGCATTAAAAGATGCTGCAAAATCTTACAAAAAATAAATTTGAATTTAAAAATTACTATTATTAAAAAATAATCATGTCTTTGTTTAAGGAAACCGTTCTATGCGATTTGCCTTTGAAATTTAAGAGTAATGTTGATATTTCACGACTTTATTGTCGCTCTGTGTGTGGTGTGAGTGTCCTGTATTGTGTTTTACGACCGAAAAAAGAAAATAATAGTTAACTCAGGTTATTGTAGAGCAAATGGTAATTCTTCATCTAAAATAACTTGTCACGCTGAAGAATTAGCTATTAAATATTGTAGAAAATATGATGAAAAACAAAAATACGATATTTATATTTGGAGATATGGTAAATGTGGTGATATAAAAACAACAAGTTGTTGTAAATCATGTACTAAATTAGCCAATAAGTATGATTTTCAGAATAGAATATTTACATTTAAAGATGATATGATAATTAGTGCTATTGTAGATAATCCACAAGTATCATTAGGTAATATGCTTAGAAATTTGTAATTATATATAGTTTTTTTTATTTAATATTTTATATGTTATTAAAAGCTAATACATTAGTTTCTAAAACAATTTATTTATCATTAATAGTTCAAATATTAACAACTTTAATAAGTTTAGGTGGTTTATTCGTTAAATTAAAAGAAAAAGATTTAGTTCTTAAAGAAATTTTAGCTCTTGAAGGAATTGTTCAGTTAATAGAATCTGCTTTTTATATATGGGTAATATTTGCTATTCATAATTTAGAAAATGTAACACCCAGAAGATATATAGATTGGTCCTTCTCAACACCTATTATGTTAATATCAACAATTGTATTTATGAAATATCAAGAATATAAAGAAAATAATATTAATAAATCTTTTAAAATGATAGATTTCTTTAAAGAAAATAAAAATAATATTATAAAAATATTTGTTTATAATGGTCTGATGTTATTATTTGGATTTTTAGGTGAATCCGGTATTATAGATAAAAGAATAGGAATACCCATTGGTTTTGTATTCTTTTATTTATCATTTGATTTAATATACCAAGAATACGCTAAGAAATCTGAATTAGGTAAGAAATTATTTATATTTTTAGTTGTAGTTTGGGGATTATATGGTGTCGCAGCTATGACAGACTTAAATACAAAAAATATATCATATAATATGTTGGACATAGTTTCTAAGAATTTCTATGGATTATTTATTTATTATATAATTTTACAAATTTCTAAGGATAAATAATTTTACATCTATCTACTTCTTTGCCATCTAATATTTTTTGAATATCTTCTTTTTCTCTAACAATATATACAGGTGCTACTGGTGATTGTATAAAAAATATTAAATCCAATAATGATTGTATAAATGAATTATTTACTATTATAATACTTTTTTCTAAATATTGTATAGGTTCTTTTTTTAATCTGTGAATAAATGCCGACATCTTAAAAGAATATTTAATATTATAAACTTCTAAATTAGATGAATCAAATATAAAAGTAAAAGGTGATTTTTGTTCATATAGTCTTATCCATTCATTTGTTAATATATTAAATTCTTCATTTGAATTTAATTTTCCAAAAGTTACATGAACATTTGGAAAATTATCGTAATTAAATTGAACAAACATTAATATAAATTAAATATATATAAATATATATAAATATATGGAATATAAATTAAGTAGTTTAATATTTATATTTATACTTTTTCTTCTTGGAATTTATTATAGTGATATTCGACAAAAAATAGTAGATATTATATTTAGTGATAAATAATTTATAAATTAAAACTAATTCTGTAAACTAATATATTATTATCTTTTTCTAAGGGAATTTCATAATAAAATTCATTAACTGATTTACTTTTGTTATATAATTCAGGACTATTATATATATAAGGTTTTAGAACATAATCATGTTGATTATACATATTAAATATAAGTTCAACACCAAATGATAAAAAATATTCTTTCATTTTTAATATAGATTCTATTTCTAATTGACTTATATCTACTTTACCACCATCATTACTATATAAATATTTCATACCATCAGTAAATATTTGTAATAATTGTTCAAAAATATGTTTATTTAAATTATTTTCACCAGGAGGATCTAATTCAAGTTTTATAGTCTTTTCAGATTTAGGTTCACCGTCAAAAACAAATTTAATAAATGAATCATGATCACCTGATTTATATTCAGTATCTTCGTTTTCCATTTATATAATAAAAAAATATTCTTTAAATAAAAAAAATTATTTATTTTTTATTATTAATTATTTTACTTACTTACTTAGTTTGGAATCGCTGAGTACAGTTGGTTCGTCCTGGCTGATGAATATTGCCATGCGTTCTGTTCATCTTATTAGGCTTACCACGGTTAAAGCGGTTTGAAGGGATATTCTGGCGGAACTTCATCTTTTGATATTGGGACCCATGAGATCCATCGATGGTGATGATTGTGTCACAATTACGTCCGCGTGATGGGCAATTGTAATATTTGATATAGTAATCCTGAAACATGTTTTCAGTGGGGTTAGTACGATGTTTTGGGGCATCAGTGACCATGGTAATGTTTCCACCGGAGGTGGTTTCGTTTGAGACAGTTGAAGTGCAAGCCATACACGAAGTTGTAGTAAGGACAGATACCATTATTGTTTTGATTAACTTATAATGCAAAATCAAATTTATAATGTTTCTTAAATGTGTTCTTTCTTTTCTACTGGAAGATTAATAATATTGTTTGATTAAATTTGATATTTAAAGAGATATTAAAATAATTAATTGTAATACTTAAAGAATGGATGGATTAAGAGTTTCAACTATTACTTGTTGTGCTGAACTAACAACCGATATTAATTTAACTAATTTATATAGACAAATTGGTATAGATGATTTTATTAGATATGCTGAAAATGGTGATATGAATTATAAGGGTTTTGCTGAAAAAAATACTAAAAAGAAAAGAAAAGAAAAAGCAAAAAGAACATTCTTTAATCAACTAACATTACATTGTTATTATGATGATAAATTAATTAATGTAAAATTCTTTAATAATGGTAAAATTCAAATGACTGGATTAAAATATGAAGACCAAGGTTTGAATTTATTTAATGAAAAAATATTAAAATTATTATCAAGTTTTGAAGATATATTCAATAAAGAAGATATTAAATTTATTAATTATAGAATTGTTATGATGAATAGTGATTTTGATTTGAAAAAAAAAGTAGATCGGGATTTAGTTCAAAACAAATTGGAAGAAAATGGTTACTATTCAACTTTTGAACCAGATTGGTATCCGGGTGTTAATTTAAAATACTACTTTAATGAAAGACATAATAATTGTGGGATATGTAAATGTAGTGGGATATGTCATGGGAAAGGATGTGGTAATGGTGAAGGCGAATGTAAAGGAGTTACTATTGCCATATTCGAAAAAGGTAAAATTTTAATCACGGGTGCAAGAAATAAAGATCAATTAATTACTTGTAAAAACTTCATTGAACATTTTATTAATAATAAAATATAATAATTATATATATAATGCAATTAGAAATAATATATTTAATTATATTTGTATTGGCTATCTACATTTGCTACCATTTTTCATCAAAATCTAAGTTTACAAAACCTATCGAAAACTTAACAAATAAAGATACTTCTAATTATAGTGAACCAACACGTAAATTTTTTAAAGTTCTTAATGATATAAAATTATCAGATAAAATAATATTAAAAGATGTTGTTTCTAAAAGATATTTAAATAAACAAACAATAGATCCAGAATTAAATACAAAAGTTATTAATATATTAAAAAAAGTAATATCTGATTTAAATAATATATTACAAAAAGAAGAATATTATATTCATGAAATAGATAATTTATATATCATAAAAGATAAAAAAGGTAATTTTCGAATAATAACAATATCTATGTTAAATGATGTTAAAAACTTTTATACTGTAAAATTTGTTATGGATTTAGTTTATTTTAATGGACAATATTATCTTAATTATCTTAATATAGATCAAAGTGCTATGACAAATTTATTAAATACATATGATATAAGACAAATAGATAATTATACAGGTGGTATATTATTAGATTATGATATGGTTAATAATGATATTGAAGCAGCTTTAAATAATCATTATGTTGAAAATAATAATATATATGATTTGAAAAAAATAGAAAAAACCTCATTTAATTTTTTTAAATTAGATGATTTCAGTAAATATTATTTACCAGAAGGAGTTCCAAATATTTATGCTCCATATTTCTGTAAGAAATATAATGAAAAAATATGGGATTCATTCGGTAACCCTGTTAAAAATAATAATATTCCAGAAGCATGTATAGCAAATAATAATTCTTACAGAAAAATATATAATGATCCTTATGACGCACCAGGTGTATTATATTCAGAAGATACAAATAATTATTCATGGTTATTTAGTTTTTTCTCAAATGCTGGTATAGTTACAAGTGATTTATCTTAATTTATTTTGTTTTTGCTTTTTTTGAGCTGGCAAATGGATTAGTTTTATTAAACATTTTTTTTGATATATCTCCATGAAGTTCCATCGCCTTATTAACATCATCAGAAAACTCAGTTTTATTTGTGCAAGTTCCAAATATATGATTTAATTTAACATTTTTCATTTCTTCACATGATTTAGCATATTCAACAAATATTATATAAATAATATAAATTATTAATAATACAATTAATGGATAAAATATTACATCAAAATAAGGACTATTTTTAATATTATCTATCATAAAATTAAATTGATTATTAAATCTTTCTTGAAGAGTCATTGGTCTAAATTTACCAAAACATTCTGGTGGTGGTTTATTACCTGTACATATAATTTCTTTTTTATTTTGTCCATCTATTTCTGGTATATTTACTAATGAACCATTAATAAATTTATTATATGAATTGTAAGCTTGATAAAAATCTATACCACTTCCAAGAGGATATTTAGTATTACCATTTGCGGGTATTCCTCCTTGCCAATTTTGGCCACCACCATCTGCCGATGGTAGTAAATTTGGTAAGCCAGTGGACATTTTTAGATTATATCCTGGTGAAGGTGAATATGCAAAATAGTTATGACAACCTATTTTTTGTAGTTGCTCATATGCGCATTTTTTTCTTTTTTCAAATGGATTTATTAGACTTTTAGTATAATTTTTTGTACAATTTGTTTTATTATGTCCCCATTTCCAAAATTCTAATGCTTTTTTCGCTCCGCATCCAGCATATTCAAAAGTTGATGCGATATCTTTCCCAGCAGCACCTAATAAACTACATTCAGAAGACCATATGGGCATTCTAGTTCCACTACCATTGGCCATAAAATGATAATTCATTTCACAACATTGAGCAAACTTTCTAGGAGCGTTACCATTACCTATTCCTGAAAATATACCAAAATTTGCTCCGGGTGCCAATTTACAATCACCTCCATCATTACATAATTTATCTACATGACCATTATAATTATCTAAATCCTTTGTTGTATTAAATACAGCAGACGCTTTATAATCAGGACCAACATTATGAAAAGGTGCCGGTTTTTTATATGATGGTTTTTGTCTATTAGCCTGTCTTTCCCCTTCCCATAAGGTGTAATCTGTTGAAAATTCTCCACTACTCCATTTAGCACAACTACCTTGATCCCACCAAGGTACTACTTTTTTAGCATCATCATATATTCCAACTGGATTAAATGTCCACGGATTTGCATCTAAAATAATATCAATTATTATAGGGAATGGAAATGGTAATTTAGCAGCATATTCTTTAAGTACAGTTTCTAAAAGCCACACCGATATTGCACATATAAAACATATAGCTATTACTACAATTCCAAAATCTGATATTGTTCCCACTAAATCTGTAAATTTTTTAATAACAGGATTATTTTCAAAACGTTTTATAAATTCTGATAAAAAATTCATAACTTTACACATGACTATCTGAAAATTATTTCCACACTTGCTCATGCCTATATATTATATTATAACATTTTTATTAACACAATAATCTAACCAAGTTCTCTGTACTTTTTTTAAATTATAATATGCATAAATACCATTCATATAATGAGTTTTATTATTTTTTCTATATTCTTTATCATTTAAATATCTATAAAAATATTGTAATATATCTGTAACCGATGAATCTTTATTTAAATATTTTAACATAACTTTTTTACCAACATCTATTAAATAAATAATAGTTTGCCAATCATAATTTGAACATAATACATGATACATATAATTTGAATATAATTCAAAATATTCTTCTTTAATTATATCTTTATTATGTGAATAACATTTACCATAATTCATTAAGTATGATTTATTTTTACATCTTCTACCATTTTTTGTATTACATAAACATCTTAATTTTCCAACACCACCATGACACATCATTAATATATTTCTTTTATGATCATTATCAAAAGGTTTATCTATATTAATATTCATTTCTCTACATAATGGACAATTTACATATAAATTTCCATGTTTATATACTAAATTTTTATAACAACAAAAATGATAATTATGACCACAGCTTAATTTTTTAACAATATGACCTTTTTTTATTTCTTCTAAACAAATAGAACAAGTCTCCATTACATTATAAGTATTCTTATAATCTTAAATAAATTTGAAATTATTTAAATATTATTTTATAATAATATAAAATGATTCGCAACTTTATCCGTCAATCACAACCATGGACTATGAGCGTTTCACCTGTCCTGGGAAGATGGCGTCGTAATGATAATATCAATAGAAAGATTGATTTGGCTAATATTGATAATTGTGGTGATAGAGTTTGTGGAGATCTTTATGATGAAATGAAACCTAGAATTAATATATTTGATGATAAATTAAAGAAAAATATGGATGATTGTGACCAAGAAAAATGTGTATGCGTTGGTGAAAATATTGATTCACACGATAATAGTATGTATCATAAATCACTTAAATCTCCTTTTAATAATTATAATTATTCAATTAAATCAATTGTAAATGATTACAATCAAAGATGGAAACAAAATCTTACAGTAGAAGAATATCTTAAAAATTTTACAAGATATCACAGAGGATCTTGTTGAGATTTTAAATGTCGTGAACATGTATTGTATCCTAACTTACAATTCTTATTGCATATTTCACCTTTATTTTTTCCAGATTTTAATACACATTGACACATTTTATTTTCAAAAGGATTATTTTCATCTATAATGTGGACTTTTGGATTAATTCTTTTTATACCATTTACTATTGGAATTTTCATATGTGGTTTTGCACAATAAGGACATTTATTATATTTACCATATAAAAGTGTAGATTGAATACATTCATAATGAAATAAAGATTTACAATTACAATCTAAACTTATAGAAAAATTATTTTTTAAATCTTCTCCACATATTATACAACTCATATTTAAGTATATATTAATATATTATATTGTATTTAAATGATTTATAATCAAAATTTAGATGTTAAATTAATTAATATTAAAAAAAAATTAAAATATTCTGATTTATGTACATTAATACCCATTAAATATAATAATGAAGATTTAATTATTCAAACTCCTAAAATGTATATACCATATGGTGAAAAATATGTATATAATAATTCTAAAAAAAAATATTTAGATATATCATTTCAAAATATAAAAAATGACAATAATATTAAAATTTTATATGATAATTTATTATTAATATATGATAAAGTTAATAATTTTTATGAATATTATCTAGATGATATTATAAAAAAATATAATAAAAATGATTTACTTAGATTAAAAATTAATAAAAATATTTTAATTTTTGATCAAAATAAAAATATTATAGATAAAATTATAAATAATCTATATGGAAATTTTATAATTCATTTACAAGGATTATGGTTAATTAATGAAACACTTTATTTTCATTGGGAATTATTACAATGTAAAATAGATATGCCATTATATTTAAGTGAATACAGTTTTATAGATGATAATATACCAAGTAAAGGTAAAGGAAAAGGTAAATGTAAGGGTTTACCACCGCCTCCACCGCCACCCACAAATTCTAAATATGATATGATGATTAAAATGGGTATTCCCAAAGAAGCTGTATTACAAAAAATGCGTTTAGAAAAT
>Ga0209533_1000683_pt1 | contig 32134 bp, 27 predicted proteins | sample COG_04_FD_184748 | JGI IMG/M metagenome (GOLD analysis project Ga0209533, IMG submission 184748) | Pelagic Microbial community sample from North Sea - COGITO 998_met_04 (SPAdes) (version 2) | ecosystem: Environmental > Aquatic > Marine > Neritic zone/Coastal water | place: Helgoland, sampling...
CTGCAGAGACGGGCCATAGCGTATTAAGTTTCACAACCACCCGCTACGCGGGTTAGAGGGGGGAGGTTTCCTCCTACGCTCTTCGAGCTACGGCGGACAAGAAGGGAGACAGATTTGTCTCAATTTGGAAGTGTCAGTCGCCGGATGCCCTCTTTGAGGTGGACGACATTGAAGTTGATCTGCCTGCTTGGGAATTTCATGGCAATCATTACCTCCCCATACTCGCCCGCCGTAGCCTGAAAGGCGAAGGAGGAAGGGCAACTCTAGCGCTAGCGGTTGTGACAAATTATCAGTTCAAAACTCGAAGGCAAGCGAACGCGTTATCCACTAAAAATAGCGAAGAGCCATTTTAGCTGCCGTAATTACTGGTTAATCAGGCACATTTCTAATGAATCGCATTAGAAATGTGCTCACCTGGCGGGTGTCCATGAAACGCTTAGGCGACTAGCGCACATCGCTGCCTGTCAGCCCTGCAGTCACGTATGTTCATACGCTCCCTTGCGCTTCAGTTGCGGAGCACACTTCGCATCCTAATGCATAATCTGGGTTCACCGATACCCCGCATCGAATCAGGCCCCAAACCTGCTCAACATTCATGGAATCGACCTATCCGGTTGACTCAAAATCCTATGATCACAGTATCCTCTATATGGTCCGTCGGGTAAAACCAGAGCAGTTAGACTCACTCGATCCCATGGATCCAAAAGCTCTTGCGAGCCGAAGAGACCTTACCTTGATTAATAAAATCATGGGGAACCATCGTTGGTTCGAACAAGCACTCAAACCGATGTATGACGCTAAACTGCACGCGCTCGAAATCGGAGCAGGCGGTGGCGAGTTAGGCACCTACCTCAATGAAAAAATCGAATTTTCTACCTACTCGGCAGTCGATTTTGCACCTCGTCCAGAGGTATGGCCTAGAGACGCAATGTGGCACCGTGGCGACATCCTCCACTACGAGAACCTCGGCACGACCGAACTGCTCCTTGCGAATTTAATCTTGCATCATTTCACCGACGAAGAACTCGATGCGCTAGGTAGACGGATCCAACACTCCAGTATTCAACATATCTATGCCAACGAGCCTTCTCGACGAACCATCCATAAATGGCAACTCTGGGCGGGTTGCCTCATCGGGTTCAGCGCAGTCACCCTCTACGACGGCACCATCAGCATCAATGCAGGCTTCAACGAAAACGAGCTGGCCCATAAATTAGGCTTAAAACGTGCCGAATGGCTGGTCTGTGTGACCACCACGAAAATGGGTGCTTACCGAATGGAAGCTCACCGTCGATGAAAAGAATACACATCGCTGGAGCTGGCCTAGCTGGTCTTGCGCTTGGTAATGCACTGCAAGCATCAGGCGTTCCGACCACTATCCATGAAGCAGGCACCTTGCCACGCCATCGGGTCTGCGGCGAATTCATCTGTGGTCGCGGTGCCACAGCTTTACAGCAGCTAGGTTTGTCACGCGCACTGGACGGTGCCTTACTGCACCAAAGTATACACTGGTATTTAAAAGAAAAACGCATTCTGCGATCCACTTTACCCTTACCCGCACAAGGCATCTCTCGTTATTTATTAGATCAGCGTTTAGCAGAACGCTTTCAAGCATTAGGAGGAACCCTCCAACTGCGATCACGACTCAACAGCAGCAAAAAGACCGATGGCATCATTTATTGCACCGGTCGTAAAGCATCTGACTCTAACTGGATCGGATTGAAATTTCACTGCATGAATTTAATTACCCATGCGGATCTGGAGTTGCACTTGGGCGAAAATGCTTACCTCGGAATGTCTGCCATTGAAAATGGGCGTGTCAATGTCTGTGCCTTATTCAAAAAAAGAGACGAGCTTAAAGCCAACCGCGAGGACTGGATGTTTACTTATCTGGACGCTTGTGGCTTGAGCACCGTCAGACAACGAATCGCTGCAGCCGAGATCGACCCTGCGAGCTACGCCGGGGTAGCTGGTATAAACTTTTCCGAACCGCCAGATCATGCGTCCAAACACTTGCGATTAGGCGATGCATACAGCGTCATTCCACCCTTTACTGGAAACGGAATGTCCATCGCATTAGAATCCGCTGAAATTGCCTTCCCAAAATGTCTCGCTTACGCCAACAACAGGCAAAGTTGGGATGAAACAGTCAACCAGATTCAACAAGCTTGTGACACACGATTCAGCCGTCGATTAAAAGCAGCAAAACGATTACACCCTTGGATCAGCGAAAGCAAACGACAACACACCTTAGCCACACTCTCTCGCTTGCACCTACTCCCGTTTCGCCTACTCTATAAGGCAACTCACTAACTATGTATCTCCAGTCGATCTCCCATGCAGTGCCGCCTCATGCCTTTAGCCAGAAGGAAGCATGGGCAATTCTCCAACACAGCGGGGCCCTCAACAAATTATCCGAGCGTTCAGCGGCTTTACTCGAAAAAGTGCTTCTTGGAGATTCCGGGATCGAACAACGCTATTTCGCAACAGAGAACCCAACTCAACTGTTCACCTTAGACGCCGAAACCTTAAACCAGAATTTCGAACACAACGCCCCACGCTTAGCACGCGACGCACTCACCAAAGCACTGGCAGAGGCCCACTTAAATGCCCACGAGCTCGACGCCCTCTTTATCTGCACTTGCACTGGTTACATTTGCCCAGGGTTAACCAGCCATGTCGCTGAACTACTCAACCTCGACCCTCAAACCTACCTACAAGACATCGTAGGTTTGGGATGTGGTGCGGCAATCCCCACGCTACGTAGCGCACAAGGCTTCTTAGCCGCCAACCCCAACGCAACCGTCGCCTGCATTGCGGTCGAAGTCTGTTCCGCAGCCTTCTATCTCGACAACGACCCAGGTGTGCTGATTAGCGCCTGCCTTTTCGGCGATGCCGCATCCGCATCCATTTGGTCAAACAATGATACCCGCACCGGATATCGTATTCAGAAGTTTGATACCTACCACGCTCCTAAACATAGAGAAGCATTACGTTTCACCAATTCTGCAGGCAAACTACGCAATCAACTTCACCGCTCTGTCCCAGAAATAGCAGCACCCATTGTCCACAATTTATTTAATCAATCCGAGCAATCACCAGATACTCCAATCATTTCCCACACTGGAGGACGTGATGTGTTAGATGCGCTAGAAACTGTCCTGCCGACACCCCTAACTCCAAGTCGTAACACACTTAAAGCATATGGCAATGTCAGTAGCCCCTCCGTGCTCATCACCTTAGAAACGATCCTCCAAGATACGGATCTAGCAAGGCACTATTGGCTAACGGCCTTCGGCGCAGGCTTTGCCGCACATTCCTGCGAATTAGTAAACGGGTAAAATAACACCTAAAAGACTCGTTACTTTAATAACCGCGTCCGACGATGCTGCTGCGGGAACTGCAGTGTAATCACCGTGCCCAGATCCTTGCGCGACTCCAATGAGATATGCCCGCCATGCTCACGCATGATACGCTGCACGATCATCATCCCCAAGCCGTGGCCTTCTTTCTTCGTCGTGTAATACGCCTGAAAGACTTTTGAGAGGTCTTCATCCGAGATACCCGACCCCGTATCCATAAACTGCATGTAAACGTAATCGTCGTCCTTGCGAGTCACCACGCGCAACTTCCCACCCGCCTGCATCGCTTCCATGGCATTTTTGATCAGATTAAAAAAGACCTGCTTAATCTGCCCGCGATCTCCGAGAATCGCAGGTAATGCAGAATCGACCTCCACATTCACATCGAGCTTACGGTTTCCAAGTTCCACTTCCTGCACACGCAGCACCTCTTCTACCAGCCCAACGAGATCCAGCTCGTTCAGCTCAGGCTGCTGCGGACGCACCGCCTCAAGGAAATGTGTAATGATCCCATCCAAACGCTTCACCTCCCCCTGACAAACCTCTAGCGACTCGGAGAGCTTCTTACCCTCGTCCGCGAGTGCCAACTTCTTCAGCTTGCGCTCGATCAATTGCAAATGGATCGTCAACGAATTCAGCGGATTGCCCAACTCATGAGCCACACCCGCGGCAAGCGTCACAATCGAAGACGTGCGCTCACTCTCAATCATTTCCTCCATCGAAACTTTATCCTCAGTGATGTCCGAAATTACGATCACGTAGCCGCCGCTATCATCGTGCCCCACCTGCGCATCAATTGGCACCATGTAGAGCCTTACGATGCGATGCTCTGGATAGTTTAACTCGACCTCACGTGACAAAACAGGCGCGGCCTTCCGCTTCCCTGAAACCGTCTCACGATCCATCGACTGCGCGAGGTCTGGCACCATCTTCCACAGACGCATGACCCCAACGTCAGCTTCCTTGAGACCAATAATACCCGCAGCCGCGTCGTTCGCATATTGCACCACCCCATCTGAATCGATCACCAAGATACCATCTTGAATGGTATTAAACACCGTCTCCTGCATCTTACGCTCACGCGCCAGACGTTGCACCAGAACACCAAGGTTTACCGAATCAAGCTCTTCGAGCCGTCCCAATATTTTGTCTAATCCAGTGTTTTTCATGAAGTCTTAATCTTAATCCTATTCTTAATCTTAATCCCAGCCCTAATCGCCAGAGCCATAATCACCCTGATCTTCATAAACGCGATCCGTCTTCTGACTTCGAATCAAACCAACCAGCATCGATACGACTTCTCTCAAAATCTCTTTTCCTTCAGTCCCAGTCGTCTCCTCTGACTTTCCTTTTCGCACCAATACATCTAATGCGGTCGCACACTCAAGCGCCGAGCCACGCGCAATATCAAAGAAACGACAGCGATCCTTCGACGTAAATTTGCCATCCCCCCCAGCAATGTTTAACGGAATCGAAGTCGAAGCTCGATCGAGCTGATCACACACCGCCATGCTCTTTGGGAAAGTGGACAGCAAGGCATCTGTGAATTCTACAAAATCCAATGCGCGCTGATAGACCTTCAGCTTTTCGTGATCGAAGACTTCGGACATGACCTACAGGGGAGGATTAGGATTAAGAGTAAGATTATGATTAAGAAACCACTACTGCGCGGTAGGCGTAACTAATTGTATGAGCTCCTTCGCGATCGCCGCCTTCGTCGTGGGACCAAGCTTCGCGCTACTCCCATCCGCCGCGATCAACACGACTTCATTGGTATCTGACGCAAAACCAGAACCCGATACGCCGACCTGATTGGCCACAATCCAGTCCAGGTTCTTCGCTTCGAGTTTCTTTTTCGCATACTCCAGCACATCATTCGTCTCTGCCGCGAAGCCGACCACGGTCTGATGCGCCTTCCGCTCACAGACCGTTTTCAAAATATCAATCGTGCGCTCAAACTCGATAGTCATCGAAGCGTCGCCCTTCTTCTCCTTTTGCGCGTGCTGCGTGACTGGGCGAAAATCACTCACCGCAGCCGTCATGATCAACACATCGCAGGCATCAAACAACGCATCCACTTGATGATACATCTCCTCGGCGGTGACGACCGGGTAAAGGATCACATCATCCGGCTCCGGCAAGGAAACCGGCCCCGCGATCAAGTCCACCGTCCAGCCAGCCTCGACGGCCGCCTCAGCAATGGCAAAACCCATCTTTCCAGTAGATGGATTACTAATAAAACGAACCGGATCGATAAACTCACGAGTCGGCCCAGCGGTGATTAAACAGCGAATAGTGCTTGCGTTCGACATAACTCGGGAAACCCTATGCGAACTCATGAGCGATCCGCAACCCAGCAGCACACCAAATACAGAAAATTCTGCTTCCCCTGAAAAACCAGAAGTGAAGAAGGAAAATACCTTTCTGAATCTTGGTTTCAACATCCTCCTGCCCATCCTCATTCTCAACAAGGGCAAGAAATGGTTCGGCGAACATCTAGAGCCGCATTTCGACAATGTCGCCATACCGATCCTCATCATCGCGATCCTCTTTCCTGTCGGCTATTTCATCTACGACTACTTCAAACGCGCGAAGTATAACATCTTCTCCATCCTTGGCCTAATCAGCGTGCTCCTCACCGGAGGCATCGGCATCTTCGAGATTCCGACCGAATGGTTCGCCGTGAAAGAAGCCGCGATCCCCTTTCTGCTCGGCCTCGCAGTGATCATCTCACTGAAGACGCCCTACCCACTCATTCGCACCCTACTGTTCAATCCAGAGATCATGGACGTGGATAAAGTGCATGACGCCCTCGAAGCACATGGCAAAGAAAGCGCCTTTGAAAAACTCTTGATCAAATGCACCCTTCTGTTAGCAGGCTCCTTCATCCTCAGCGCGGTGCTCAACTTCATTCTAGCCCGCTGGATCGTAGTCAGCCCCAGCGGTAGTGACGCCTTCAACGAAGAAGTCAGCAAGATGATGGCCTGGAGCTGGCCCGTGATTGCTGTGCCCAGCATGATCATCATGATGGTCGCCCTCTGGATGCTCCTCAAAGGCATCAAAGAAATGACCGGCCTCACCCTCGAAGACGTCATGCACGGCGCTCCAGAAGAGAAGAAGGAAGAAGCGTAATTCCTAGAGGGTTGCGCTCCGCGCAACCGCAGCGCCCCGAGGATTAAGAGTAAGATTACGATTAAGGCGCTTCTCCATCCCCCAAGCCTCTCACCTCTCACCTCTCACCCCTCACCCCTCACCTCTTCCCACTTGACCCGTCTGCCCGAAGCTCCATCTTCTAGCGCCTTATGACAGCTCCAGCATCCAGCTCAACTTTGATGGAAGATATCGTCGGCCTGTGCAAACGCCGCGGTTTCATTTTTCAGTCCTCCGAAATCTACGGTGGCTATAATGGTTTTTACGACTACGGCCCACTTGGCGTCGAACTTCGTAACAACATCAAGCAAGCTTGGTGGCGCGATATGGTGCAACGCCGTGACGATATCGAAGGCCTCGATTCTACCATCATCATGCACCCAAAGATTTGGAAGGCATCGGGCCACGTGGACGGCTTTTCCGACCCAATGGTGGACTGCAAAGAGTCCAAGCTCCGCTATCGTGCGGACCAACTTTTCTTCGCTCCAGTCACTGTTGAGGGTGAAACCATCGGTTACGTTTCCGTAGTGGAGTGCATCGACCAGCAAGCAGTCGCTGAAAAAGCGGCTGCTGAGATGAAGCGCAAGATGGCCAAGCAGGGCGAACTCGGTCCAATCGAGCTGAAAGAATACACTGAAGCCAAACCAGAAGAGTATGCGCTCATCCCTTCCCCAGCGACTGGCAAACCTGGCTCACTTACCGAGCCACGTGAGTTCAAGCTCATGTTTGAAACAAAGGTCGGCCCACTTGCGGACGACTCCGCAGTCGCTTACCTTCGTCCAGAAACCGCACAGGGTATCTTCGCCAACTACAAGAACATCGTCGATACGGGCCGCGTGAAGGTTCCTTTTGGTATCGCGCAGATTGGTAAAGCCTTTCGTAACGAGATCACACCACGTAATTTCATCTTCCGCTCGCGTGAGTTCGAGCAAATGGAAATCGAATATTTCATCTCACCAAACGCCGACTGGAAGACACTCCACCGCGAGTGGATCGACACCTGCACGGACTGGCTGGTTTCTATCGGACTAGACCGCGATGGCATCACCGAAGACATTCACCCAGAGGACAAGCTTGCCTTCTACTCGCAAGCAACGACGGACCTCATGTATCAGTTCCCACATGGCGAACAAGAGCTTTGGGGTATCGCTTGCCGTGGTGACTACGATCTCAAGCAGCACCAAGAGCACTCTGGCAAGTCGATGACCATCTTCGACGAAGAAGCCAAAGAGAAGTATGTGCCCCACGTCATCGAGCCATCGCTCGGCGTCGATCGCACACTCCTCGCCGTGCTATCTGCAGCTTACACCGAAGACGAAGTGCCCAACGACAAGGGCACTGTCGAAAAGCGCACCGTGCTCAAGTTCAGCCCGAAGATTGCACCCGTTAAAGCGGCCATCTTCCCGCTACTCAAGAACAAGCCAGAACTCGTCGAGCGCGCACAAGCACTCTACAAACGCCTGCAACGACGTTGGAATGTCTTCTACGATGCGTCTGGCGCCATCGGTCGTCGCTACCGTCGTCAGGACGAAATCGGCACCCCGTTCGGCATCACCATCGACTTCGACACCATCGAGAAAGACGGCACCGTCACCTTGCGCGACCGCGACACCTGCGAACAACGCCGCGTGACTGAAGGCGAGCTTATCCAATACCTCGAAGAGCAAATCGACGGGTAAACGCCCGGCGCGTTTGAAAACACGCCCTACCTTTTCAAAATCCCTAGGTGAAGGCCGTGGGATTTTTTGTGTCGATTTGGATTATACAAGTCGCGAGGCCGAGGAGGAGGTTTGAGCGCTTCTCAAAAAGTTCATACATAAAACTGTAATGTGCGAGCTTGCTCGTCGCCCCGATTGTCGAGCAGTCTTCGGATCCAAAACTTAGGCACCGCTGGCCTGAGCAAGCTCAGACACTACACTCTCTTTGATTCGTTCAAGGAAAAGTGCTCCCTGAGCTGAAAGCTGTAATATTGCGTGAAGAATTCACCCTCGCAACTGACGGCGTAAATCGAGGGTATGCTTAAATTCAGGCGAGCGCTTGGGGGCAAAACGTTGCGGCTTACGACCGACGAGATCGTCCGCGGCTTGCCAACGCTCGGAGCGGCGTTGCTTAGCGGCGTCGGCATCCTCTGGGCGACCGTCGTAGATAGACGCGAAAGGATTCCAGAAATAATAACGCGCAGCGCTCAAAGTCTTACCGGTCTCCTTACAGACCCATTCAAATTCGAGTGGCGACTGAATCGGCACATGGGGATGCAAGGCAGGATAAGCACTGGCACACTTGTAGCGCACACCACAGATCATCTGACCATCGACACATTCGAAGGGAGCTTCGACACCATTGACGATTAAGCTTCCACTCTCAGCGAGTTCTGCGGATGACAGCGTGAGCTGTAAACGGTCGCTGGAGTTATCCACCACGCGCACGGTGCTGGCACCTTGGCTCTCCTCAGCCATGAGTGGGAACGACTCGAAAGCTTGGCGCACATCCACGAAACCATCGGCAACTTTAAATTGCCCCACACTCGGGCAACGGAAGTCCAGCACTGGAGCCAACCACTCTGGGTCAAAATCAAATCCGTGTTCCTTGAGATCCGCGCAGATCGCGGCGACATCTTCCGCTAAGAATGCGGGCAAGAAATAACGATCGTGTAACAAGGGGCCGAAGCGGCGAAGTGGTTCAGTGAACGGAGCCTTGAACAAACGAGCCAAAATCGTGCGTATAAATAGCGCGATAACTGACATTGTTTCAATTTTCGGGAACGTCTCAAACGCACGCAGTTCAATAATGCCCCACTTACCGTTGGGTGCAGATGGGTTACAAAACTTATCGAAGCAAATCTCGGTGCGGTGGGTATTGCCCGAAGAGTCGGTTAAGAGATTGCGATAAAACTGATCGAGCAACTCACCATCGGGACGAACGGTGCTGCCCTGAATCCCTTCACAGGCGACTTCTAGCTCGTAGAGCCCGTGACTGGGGCCTTCATCCACACGAGGCGCTTGACTACCTGGGCCGACATATTGGCCTGTAAACAGATACGATAGTGCGGGGTGCTGCTGCCAGTAACGCAGCAAGGAAACAATACGCTTCGGCTCTTGAAGGAACGGATTTTCTTTTTTGCTTGGCCCACCAAACGCTAAGTGCGCACCACCGCCAGTGCCATGTATCGCACCATTCAGTTGTAGTTTCGTGAGCTTCAACCCGACCGACTGCGCCGCATCGGCAGAATGCCCAAGCACTGCATCATACTCAGCCCACGTCGCTGCGGGTGGCAAATTGACCTCTAGCACACCTGGGTCGGCAGCGAGCCCATACTTCAGTAATTCATCGCCAGCAGCTTTGGGCGCGTAGCCACAAAAGACTAAATCGTTAAACTTAGACGACCCGATCGTCTCCCTAAAAAATTCGATCAAAGCTTGAAAGCCGACCCAATCCAAAGGCGGAACAAACACCTCAAGCGCGCCATGACGCACCTCAACTGTGAGAGCGGTGCGCATCACATCTTCTTTCAAATCACCCAATGGCAAACGCAGGCCTACAGGGCTATCACCCGAAAAGAGTGTGAGCGGCTTCTTGGCGGTAAACGGCCACTTCTCTGAAGTCCACTTACCATCTTCATACTCTAGAGGCAGCACCCAGCCAGTTGCCTTGGCCTTGCCCTCTTCAAAAGTCGGCAACACGTATTTGCTCAATCCAAGCTTCTCTGCGACCGTCGCCATCAACTTCTCCGCAACCTTTGGCTGGTTACGACCATCGACATCATCCAGTAGTAAACGATCCGTCTCTGGCCATAAAGGCTCACCAGAGAGGCGATGCAAGAGCATGCAATTCCAGCGGGGTAAAGGCTCGCCTGGATACCATTTACCAAAGACCTGCATCGAAAGCGCCCCTGGATACACGTCGGCAATCAGCTTCGCCGTCATCCGACGCGCATAGCCGAGCTTCTCTTCACCCATCGCCGCCGTTGCCCACTCGGGCGTCTCTGGCTTTGCCGAAATGAACGTCGGCTCACCTCCCATGGTCAGTGAGATGTCTTTGGATTTGAGGAAGCTTTCGACTTCTGAAGCGAGAGTATGGATTTCTGGATTCATTATAAAATGTGATTACAGCTGCGGCCCCTTGAGAGATTCACTCCTACACCTCTTCGATCTGCAAGTCGACAGACATCGTAGAGCCTACGGACACTTTGGAAAAATACACCCCTTGAATAGGGTCAATCGACTGCGGGTGATGGGAAACCGCACAGGGGATAAAAAATCCGTTTGCGAGAATACCATTGGTTGGATCGAAGCCTTTCCAGCCTGCACCGGGCAGATAGACCTCCGCCCAGGCATGCATTGAACCCACCGCTCGGTTAAACACGTGATCTCCATGATCACTTGGTGGGTCATACAAATAACCACTACAAAAACGAGCCGCCAAACCAAGCTGACGCAGAATCGCAATAAACAGCACCGCCATATCACGGCAGGACCCAGTCTTTATAGTTAAAGTCGTATCAGGATCTTGAATACCTTCCTCATCGCGACGCACGTATGTAATCTCACGGCGGATTGCAGAGTTCAAATCTGACAAAAACTGAACCACATCTGGATGCTGCACTGGGTTTGGCACCGCTTGGTAAAACCAATCTAAGACTTTAACGGAGCCGGCGCTTGGCCGCTCGTCTAAATAGGGCTTCAATGAAGTCAAATCAGGCTCTTGATAGTTAAACGGATACGCAGTCGCATAACTGGCCAAAAGAAAGTCGAAGGGGTTGTCTTCTGCGATATCAATCTCTGTAACCGCCGTAAATGCGAGGGTCTCTGATTCGTTCAAGCCAAAGTTACAATGTAGCACAATGTTACCATAGGCATCTCTCACCCAACGCTGAGTGGACTCTGGAGTCGTGGTCACTTCAAACGTAGAGACTTGACGACGGTGACTATCTAAGGGACGTAGAAACAGCGCGTGCTCGCTAAAATTGACAGGCTTCTCGTAGGTATGAGAGGTGGTATGCTTGATGCGTAACTTCATTTTGTGTCTTCCTTGGTTCGCTCTAGCGATACAATTACGTTTAGGCGTTGGTCGGTCGCGCCTTTGTATGTGCCCCGCATGGGCGCCACATCACTATAGTCACGCCCGAACGCGACTTCAATATGTCGCTCGCCCGCGGTTTGGTTGTTGGTCGGATCTAGGCCCCACCACATGCCGCCCGGTAAATAGACTTCGACCCAAGCGTGACTTGCCGCAGCACCGACCAGTGCGGAATCGGTTACCTCGGGATCATACGCTTCGATGTAACCACTCACATAGCGAGCGGGGATACCATTACTGCGCAAGATCGCAAGCATGAGGTGCGCAAAGTCTTGGCAGACGCCACGTCGTTGAGCAACTACATCAGCGATTGGAGTAGAAATGCTCGTTTCGCCCGACTTATAGTCAAAGTTTCTATAGATCCACTCGTTCAATGCCAGTAATGCCTCGCCATAGGCATCGGCTTGGCGAAAGAACTTTTTACGAATCCGCTTATGTTGATCGAGCGGCACATGGTGACTCGGCTCCATAAATTCGAACAGCTGATAACGACGACTATTGAAAATTTGACGCGCCTCCCCCACCGATACTTCAAGCATCGATTGCGGTGGTTGCACGGTGCAGGTTTCCACGTTTGCCTCGGAAGTGACCGAAAGCGAATTATGACGATAGGGTATAGAAAAGAACTCTACGTTGTTACCGAAGTAATCGACATATTGGTCCACACGCGCCTCGGGACTCACCTCTAAACGACGGCTCAAAATCTTCTGCGACGCATTTGCCTGTGGCCAGACACGCAGCTCCGCAAACGACTCGGAAGCTGGGACCGCGTATTTATACTCGGTGGTATGAGAGACTCTAAAGCGCATATGGTGTTTATTGGAGTAGCAAAAAGGAAGCCAGTTGTGTGAGTTTACATTTCAAAGAGAACTGGATCACGGGCGAAAACGTCTTGGTGGCTAAAGAAAATGTCTTCGATTCGCTCGTGCACCACCTCCACCTTAGCAGTGAGTTCCTCAAACTCTTTCGCGACAAAGTCCACGGGCCGTTTAATTGCCGTTGTTTCAAAGATGCCCGTGTCTAGATTATCATCTTCGAGATTCGGGCGCTCCGCTAGTGGAAATGCTTCGAGCACTGCAAGAAGGCCTTTAATCTCTTTTTGTAGTTCGCTTCCGAGGGGTCGATTCCCCGTAAACGACAACGTTCCAATCGCGTAATCAAGATTCCTTAAACAAAAATTAACCGAACTCGGCACATGTTTGCCTTGTAGCACCAAACTGCAGATACGATCCATATACGCGCGTGAACGAAATTCACGACGGTATGCATCCAACGAACCCAAGAGACGAAGCAAGGCAGTCAAGTCCGCACTCTCTTCATCGACCTCACGGTAGGTCTTCATAATACGTGGTATCGCGACCTTGAGCACTGAAAGCGTGCCTACCGCGCGCTCGTAAAACATCCCGACACGAAAGAATTGCCAGGCATCATCATGCGGCATTGTGCGTTCGGCGGTGCCGCTAAAACGCGCGGCTTCACTCACAATACGCTCACAGATTAAAGCCAGCCGTGCGCGTGTCATCTTGCGCTTTGATTCTTGGTTCAGATACAATGAGACATCCTCTAAAACCTCACGGCACTCTGGGCTGATGGTTTCACGGACGCTCTCTACCGAGTAACGTGCCGACGTGATACACGAGCGAACTGAAGCACCTTCGGCGGCGTCCAACAAGAGACTCTTAGAGAATGCCAGCGTATCGCGAGGTGGCTTTTTTCTTTTTAGAATATTGGTTTGCCCGGTCGCAGCGGCTACCGCCTGAAAAAGCGGCCAGTAGGTGCGCTGTTCTGCATGGGCCATCTGATCCCATCGCAGGCGCTCAAGCGTGTGAAACTGGCGTGCGGTGTTTTCAGCACGCTCGATGTATCGACCTGCCCAATACAAAGACTCTGCCACGCGACTACTAATCGAGAACCGCTTCCCTGATCGAGCGTGCGGACGTTTCGGCGCGGCCTCCTCAACAACAGAGTCAGGCACGCAGACATCCTTTAGCCCTCCAGAGACAACAGTAAGTCGATTCGTTCGGTGTTGACTCGTCTTTTGACGCGCCATCCCTCCTGGCAGAACAATGGGCTCCTTACCAAGGATGAAAAAGACTCGCAGATATCCACTGCTGGGCTCAAATACTCCATCTTTAAAACGAGGTAAATGTGCAGGTTCAGGAATTGACTGGGCTACAAAATACTCTGGATGACGCTTTGCAATCCGCGCCATGGAGCCATCGGATCGAACTGGGCGATCGCCGCACAGTTGCCAAAGCATATCATGGTCTTGAACCGGCTTCAGAATCAACTCATCCATATGCTCTCTGACGTAATCGCGTTGATCGATATCGTTGAGGTGATAGGTCGGCACTGAACGCAGTAAAGGACTTTCGTTTAAATAATGCTTGATGATCTGATCACTATAACGGAGCAAGCTACGGTTATCAGTCACGCCGACACCAGGGGCATTGACGATCGCAACGTTTCCTTTGCGCCAAACGTTGATCAGTCCAGGCACCCCTTTTGCACGAGCGTTTGGCACCGCAATCGGATCGAGTGCTGAGCTTTCAACACGGCGGTAGATCACATCCACACGCTCAAGGCCGCGGATCGTTTTTAAATAGACTTGGCTATCGCGCACTAATAGATCCCCGGGCTGTGCGATGGAAAGCCCCATGTGACGTGCAATAAACGCCTCTTCAAAGTATGCTTGCCCTGGCTGACCATCCGTTAAAAGCAGCACATGTGGATTCGTGCGGGGCGATTGTGCGCGCAACATTTCCAATAAATACGTGCTAAAGCCCGCGACTGGAGCCACATCCAACGCCTCGTAAAGCTCGGGAAACACCTGTGAAAGGATACGGCGATTCTGTAAGACATGTGACACACCGAATGGAGTGCCCATGTGATGCTCAACGATTTGCCAGTTTCCACCACCCGCATCGACTAAATCAAAGGCGCCAAATTGTGAATACTCCCCCAAAGGAACCTCTATACCACTCAGTTCACGTAAAAAGGCAGGGTCACGAAGCGCGAGACCGTGCGGGATCACTCGCTCGCGGAGAATCTTTTGTTCGGAATACAGGTCTTGAGCATACGCATTAAATGCGAGTGCACGTTGCACGACGCCTTTCGATATGCACTGCCACTCGTCTACCCCAAGCGAAAGCGGGAAGAGATCGAGACGCCACTGATTGCCGTCGATACGACCTGGAGTGACATCGGAAAACTGCAGGCCGAGTTCATCAATCGCATGATTCAGACGTTTTTGACGCTGCACTAAGTCGGACTTCGAGCAGCTCGAGATCACATCGACTATCGGCGCATACGGGTCGCGCGCGGCACCCTCAGGGGTAAAGGCCGCAGACGAACTCGCTCCTCGAATGCCTTGGAACGGATCTACTCTTAAACTGGCTTCGTCTACAATCGGCATGAATCGTTGAAAATGTATCGAGCCCTCTTCGATGGGAAGTTAAAAGGACGCGACTAGCTTAATTGCTGAACCGACACAGTCACATCCATCTCAACGGTCGATTTTCCGCGATAAGTGCCCGCGAGAGGACGGACGTCGACATAATCACGCCCCATCGCAACTTTGATGTAGGAGGCATCTGTTCGACGATCATGCGTCGGGTCATAGCCAACCCAGCCAATATTTGGCAGATAGCATTCTACCCACGCATGCGATGCAGTATTATCGACTGTCGATTGCGATTTGGGAGTAACATAGAAATAACCACTGACATAACGAGTTGGGATACCCACAGAGCGACAGAGCCCAATCATCACATGCGCAAAGTCTTGGCAGACCCCGCGCTGGATTTGAAAGACATGCAGCACATCCGACTCCACATGAGTAGTCCCGGGTGCATACTCAAAATGCTCAAAAATATACCCCATAACCCGCTCTACTTGCTGACGCACGTCAGAAATCCCTGCAATGATCTCTTTCGCCTCGTGCTGAATCATCGGGCTTAAGGCCACTCGTTGGCTGCCGGCGAGATAATCATAATAGCGATCATTGCGACCTAAGCCGACTAGCAATTCTGGAGGGCACGAGACCGTAAAATCGCGCTGATCCGTAAAAGTCTCCACTTCCGAGCGCGCCACAACCTCCAAGAGCTGATGCGATTCCATCACTTCAAAGTGGTGCACTTGGTTCGTATAGAAATCGAGCTGACGCATCACATTGACCGTCTGAGGCGAGAAATCCAACTGAAAGGAGACACACTGTTGAAAATCGTCCGAAACTGGGCACAGGTGTGCGTCGTTGATACTGTCACTGACTGGTGAAGCGTAGCGATAGTGTGTCGAATGCATAACCGAGTATTTCATAATCCGGCAATAAAGACCCGCCCTTGTGCGGTATTGTGGGATCAGCAACGACTGACCCGCAAAGTGCTATTGTTGTTGCTGTTGCTGTTGCTGTGAAGCAATCTCCGTAGCCATATCAGGGCGAGTGTGGAACATGTAGTTCGCGAACATGGCTTCACCGATTTCGACGAAACGCTCCTGCAACATGCCTAGATATTCGTGAAGCCCAGATTTAAAGGCGTCGTCGATATTACTATAGGTCATATCACTGACTAGGCGTCCCGATACGCGCTCCACGTCGTTCGAGTAGAATCCTGGATTGCTACCTGAGATCTTACGTAAGTTGCTATCCAAATGACGCACAGAAAACAAAATAGAACGCGGGAAGTTTGAATTAAAGATCAAGAAATCCGACACCTTTAGAGGATTCACGCTGGTGACATAGATACTATGATACGCTTCGAATGCACTGCATGAGCGCAAAAGCGCCCCCCATTGCACCGCATCAATCGCGCCGCCGACATCTTCCACGCTAGGCAGAAGGATATGGTATTTAATATCGAGAATACGACTGGTCTTCTCGGCACGCTCTAAATACTTCCCTACCTGCATAAAGTAGTATCCTTCAGTGTGCGTAAACGTTGAGTCAGTCATCCCTTGAAAGAGGTGACTATAATCCAGAATCTGTTTATAAAATTCGTAGGGGCCGTCCTCCCAGACCTTCTTCGCATTGTTGGACTTCAAGAAAAGATAGGCGTGGTTGAGACACTGCCACATCTCAGTAGAAATCTGATCTCGGATCATCCGTGCATTCTCGCGAGCTGCAAACATGCAGGAAATCACGGAGCTTGGATTCTCGCGGTTAAAGGTCAGAAAGTCGGTAACGCTTTGAGAGTCCGCTTGGTCATAGAGCTCATTAAAGAGTTCCTCTTCACCCGCTGCACGAATGACGGGCTCCCAATGCTCTTTGAGCTTGTCGTCATCCATCGCTTCAAAATCGAGCAATAGTTGAAGGTTAACGTCCAATAGGCGCGCAATGTTTTCGGCGCGCTCAATATAGCGGCTCATCCAGTAGAGAGAATCGGCAACTCGTGAAAGCATAGTAAAATATCGTTAAAGTTATAAAATGAGGTTCGTGTTCTCACTCATCCGAATAGAGAACCCATGTATCTTTACTACCGCCACCTTGTGATGAATTCACGACGAGCGATCCCTTATTCAGGGCGACTCGTGTCAAACCGCCGGGCACAATTGAAGTCTTTTCACCGCAGAGAATGTAGGGTCGAAGGTCCACGTGGCGGCCCTCAAAGTCACCCTTCGCCCAAGTCGGGTGACGCGAAAGCATGATCGGAGGTTGTGCGATAAAGTTACGCGGGTCGGCCTTAATCATGGCACGAAAATCTTCGACTTCTTTCTTGGAAGCCTTGGGCCCGATTAACATACCGTAGCCACCTGCCTCATTGGCAGACTTAACAACCAGTTGGTCTAAGTTCTCCATGATGTAAGTGAAGTCCTTCTCTTCCGAAGCGAAGAAAGTCTCCACCTGGCCAAGAATCGGCTCTTCACTCATGTAGAAGCGAATCATATCTGGCACAAACGCGTAGATCAGCTTGTCGTCGGCGATACCAGTGCCGATAGCGTTGGCGATATTTACATTACCCGCACGTAGCGCATTCACCAGACCTGGAACCCCGAGCATCGAGTCCGGGCGAAAGACGCTGGGATCAATAAAGTCATCATCAATTCGGCGGTAGATGACGTCGACTTGCTGTAAGCCTTGCGTCGTGCGCATGTAAACTTTGAAGTCGCGAACCACCAAATCGCTGCCTTCAACAATCTCAATACCCATTTGTCGGGCCAAGAAACAATGTTCGAAATACGCAGAATTAAAATGCCCAGGCGTCAGTAGCACGCAGACTGGGTCCTCCTTGCCATTTGGAGCGACGTATTGAAGTGTGTTTAACAACTCTTCCGAATAATTTTCCACTGGGCGCACACCTGCTTTTGGAAAGAAAGTCGGGAAGGCACGCTTCATCGCTTGGCGATTTTCGAGTAGATAGGAAACGCCTGAGGGGCTGCGAGCATTGTCCTCAAGGACGAGGTAATTACCCTTTTCGTCACGAATTAGGTCCGTTCCACATATGTGAATGTAAATATCACGCGGGATATCCACATTCATAAATTCGCGGCGAAAATGCTTACCTGAAAGTATGTAACTGGCAGGGATGATGCCCTCCTTAATGATACGCTGCTCTGAATACACATCTTTGAGGAACATGTTCAGCGCTTGGATACGCTGCGTCAGACCACGCTCTAAAAACTCCCATTCAGACTGTGGAATGATGCGTGGCATCAGATCAAACGGGAAAATCTTCTCAGTGCCCTCGTCGTCACCATAGACAGTGAAGGTGATACCTTGACGCAGAAACGAAAGGTCAACGGCTTGGCGCTTCAGCTCGTATTTATCCTCTGTAAGTGTAGATAAGCGCTCTAGGATGGCTCGGTAGTGCGGACGGACGGCACCGGTCTCGTCGAACATTTCATCGAAGAAGCCGTCTGTGGAGTATTTGTCGAAAAACATAATGGAATAAGAATATAGATGATGCGTAACAGCAGTTTATTTGCCGTTTTCAAGCTAATTGCATAAATGCGAAAAACGACTAACAGTCAGCACACCGTAGTAGCGGTGCGGAATTTGTCATTATTGGCAAATTTGGGACAGACTTTATGTGAATACTCAAGAGATGACACACATTAGACATAAATCCAAACTACAAAAATTTATTTATTACCCTTAGGGGTATCCAAGCTATTCGGCGAAAATCCAAACATTTTCGCTACAGGGGAGCTAGTGGCTTACTGCATAGAGAAGTAACTAATTAGAGCGACGAGTCCCACAACTAAGCCGATTAAAATAATCCATGAGAGTGCTGAAGTTTTATAGACCACCTCTGGAGTCGCTTCGCGTATCTCAGAATACTCAGGAGAAAAAACCATTTTTCCCTTTGCTGAAAACATCAGGTAGAGGATGTAGCCATTGATCAAGGTGCCGATGGGAATACTCAATAAGCCCAGTGCGGCAAAAATGGTCCCTGGTATACGCACCCACGGTTTCAGTTTACGAAAGCCACGCCCTATCAAAATAGCGATAATACCAAAGATAAGGTAGAAGACTAACATACCGATAAAAAACGATGCACTGCCCTCATTCTCGCTTGCAGTCATCGAAACGGTTGTGGCCATCGTCAAGCCGCCAACAATCATGAAGAACGCTCCGATGTAATACAAAACACCGATCGAGCGAAGCGATGCCTCATGCTTAATGTGCTCTTGGCGTATCGCGAGCCACTCGCCGGTTTGTCCGACGGCGACCCCCTCTTTCATTCGTTGCAGATACTCATCTTTACAATTTGCGCAGACCTGCGTCTCACCTGCAGGTATCAATAAATCGGATTGCACAAAGATTGAGCAAGTCGGGCATTCTATCATAGCGGTATCATTCATAAATTATTGGAGTTTTTTTCTAATGTGCGTATCGCTACTTCGCGACACGGTAGATCGTATCGACACAGTTTCGAACATACTGCTCGTCACTCATCGTGACATTGACTTCGTCTGGAAAAACCACCTCTGCTTTGAATGCATTGGCAAGCGTCGCAAACAATTGAGCGCGCTCGGCCGCATCCATTTCATCTCTTCGATGCAGTGCATGCAGCGCGATTGCAGATTGATCTGGAGAAATACGCTGCCTCAAAACGGCCTCATGCCGTGGATGATCGCGAAACGAGTTATACATATTATCTAAAACCGCACTCAATATCGGGGGACGTATCTCTGGAATACGAATCACCACCGTGCCCGCAGCTAAATCTCCCAAGCGTTGCGACCGAGAGCTCACCACCGCAACAAGGCCTCCTAGGAAATACAGAATCGGCAAGCTATCCACGAACCTTAGCAGGTTACGCAACACAAACTGACTGGGCTTCAGTTTCAAACCATTCGCGTCAATTACACGCAAACGCATCATGCGCTTACCGAAAGTCTGACCACGCCATACCATTTCTAACACAATGTAGTAACCGATTGAGATCACAAAGTAGAGCAGAATGTATAAAGCCATCGCTAAATCCCCAGAGATCAGCCCCAGTATGCCGATGCATGCATATAAAAGGGTGGCAAGCGTCGAGATTGCAAAGGTATCGACAGAAACCGCAATAAAGCGCGAGATCGGGCTCGCAAGACGATGCACAAACTGAACTCCCTCGGGAGTCTGAATCACCAACTCATTGAAACGAGTCTTCAAGCGGGAACTCCTTCCTGAGTCTTACCAACGAATACAAAATAAGCAATCACTCCCGCAAGTTGTAATAAGCCAAAGGCAATCTTCACCGCATAGGGCAAAACAGGCTCATGGTATTGCGAGAAGAAACTTTCTATAATTCCCGCCCAAATCAGCAACACCGCGATACCCGCGATTAAAATCACTAAATCATCACGAATCGACCTCAAGCGCTCACCTAAGCTCATTCGATTTTTAGCAAACAGTAAAGTGCTCCCCAGCAGAAGACCTCCTTGGCCTGCCAATAAAATCGCAGGTATTTCGACGCTGCCATGCGGTAACAACCAGCCAGTCAAAAAAATCGTCTCTCCGGCAAGCACATAGTCAATCATCACCGCACCGAGTATCGCCCCATTGTAGAATAGGAAAATACCCGTCCCAATCCCAAAAGTCATGCCCAAAGCTAAAGTCAAAATTGCGACCTTAGTGTTATGCGTCATGAGCTGTGTAGAAAAAGTCGCACGCTCATCTTTCATATGCTCACCTTTACGTTCTTCCTCCTCCGCGACACGATCACTAGGATCCCCTAAGAGGTGCGAGAAAGGCATCAACACCGACTTCGAACCTGGATCGAGCGCAAGCGACCCCGCACCAAAAACCATACCACCGCCAAAGATCACAAAGACCCAAACCATCAGTCTAAAATGACGACGCACGGTGATAGGAAATGCTGAGAGCAGCGAGACGAATGCTTGCGCAAATGGCAATCGGCGAGAAACCGTGCCATGCATTTCACCAAACCCGCGGGCTACCAAAGATTCCAAATACTGCTTCGTCTGCGGCTCTACCGCATACGCACCAAGCTTCGTTAAGTCCGCAGCAACTCGCTCATACAGATAATGAAACCGCTGCGCCTGCTCCACATCAAGCCCAAGCTTTCCTCCCGTCTCTAAATGAATCAGCATCCCTTCAAACTCATTCCAATCGGCACGTCGCTCACGAATAAACTTTTCAACATCTAAAATCATAAGTTTTTTTGTAAATTACAATTAAAGCAACTGCCTTTGTTTAACGGTAAGATATTGGTTCACCAAATCGACACTCAGCTTCTCGTCGTCGAGAACTGAAAACTCCACACCCGTCGCACGCAGCTTCACCTGCAACTGGCGCAAGCCATCCCATCGCATGTGACCTGCTATCTGTTTAGCAATGGGAGCAGTTGACACCTCCTGATAAAGCGGATGCACCCCCTCCCTACGTATTGAATTTACCAATACATAGTGCTGCGCCGACAGCATCCCAATGTGCTTTTCAAATTCCTCAGCAGCTGCGACATCGCTCAAGTCGGTCAAGAACACCACCAAAGCACGCCGACGAAGTCGTAAACGTAAAAACGTAAACAACTCGTCCAAATCAAACGGGCCATTCTCCGTCTTCAAATCAAACAAAGCATCTTGAATCACTTGACCATGCTGCTTACCCGCGCTGGCTCGGACGAATCGTGAGACTTGCTTACCAAAGCTCACCAAACCAAATAAATCGCCTTCACGTTCTGCCACCATACCCAGCACGCTAGCTGCCGTAACATAGCGCTCGAGTATCGTCTCCGCATAATCGTCATCGACTGATGCATCGTCCCGTGTGGAACGACGACCACTCAAGCGAGAATGATCGATCACTAAATAGATCTCTTGAGTGCGCTCGATTTGGTAAGCCTTAGTCACCAACTCACCACGCTTTGCGGACGCTTTCCAATGCACATCCAACATACTATCCCCCGAGCAATATTCACGCAGTTGCTCGAACTCGCGCCCCTGCCCGACCATTCGCTGCGCGTGCACACCCAGTGCACCACGATTTAAAAATAAATTCGCCAACTGACGCCGCTCTCGCCGTAGGTTTGGGTAAACACGTATTTCAGCCGTCGACTCGAAGGAGCGACGCACCCGGAACAATTTCATCACAGACGGCAGTTCCACATACGTCTTCGGACATTTATACACTCCACGCGCACGCGCAGTCACATCCCACGAAACCATCCAATGCTTCACCCCCTCACCCGAAAGACTGACCTGCTTCAAGTCTTCCTCTTGCGTAAACTCAACTGGCAGCGGCAAGCCTAAGGTAATCAGCTCTGGAGCCACAGTCTCCACTCGAACATGCAGCGTCAATTGCCCCTCATTATCACGCGCCAAACGAGTAACTGGGTCTGCCTCGACTCGCAGCCCATCCAGTAAACGAGCCGACACATACAAATCAACCACTGCAGCCACCAGCAACGCAGCCGCGCCAATCAGCACCCACCAGCCCCACTCACTAGAGACAGTGCCCAGCAAACCCAAGGGCATGAGTAATGCCGCTACAAATAAGCTACGTTGACTAGGAACAGGACGCATCAGTGATCAAATAAATTAACGCGGCACAGGCACCACTTCTAGCAACTGCCGAATGACTTCCGCAATGGTCAGACCCTCAATCTCATACTCAGGGCGTAGCATTAACCGGTGGGCCAAAATCGGAACCGCGAGTGCCTTCACATCATCTGGAGTGACAAAGTCTCGACCATCAATTGCCGCCGCAGCGCGGGATGCCAACAACATCGCTTGCGTCGCGCGAGGCCCAGCTCCAACAAGCACCGACTCATGCTTACGAGTGCGGCGAACGAGCTCGACGATATAGGTGAGTAATTCATCGCGAACCACAATCTCATTGAGCGTATCACGAACCGTTTGCAACTCACCCACCCCCAGCACTGGCTGCACGACACCGCTAGCAAGCACAGATTCCGGCGAAGCTCGATTCAACATACTCCGCGCGAGGGTCAACTCGTCTGCTTCATCAGGGTAATCCATCAAGATCTTCAACATGAAGCGATCCTGCTGTGCCTGGGGCAAAGAGTAAGTGCCTTCATGTTCGATCGGATTTTGTGTCGCGAACACGGTAAAGCTCGGATCCAGTGCAATTTCTTCCCGATCGACTGAAACGCGCCGCTCTTGCATCGCCTGTAACAACGCAGACTGTGTCTTTGCTGGCGCTCGATTGATTTCGTCGGCGAGTAGAAAGGTCGTGAATACAGGCCCTTTGATCAAAGTAAATTCCTGCGTCTTCATGTTGAAGATATTTGTGCCCGTAATATCGGTCGGCATCAGATCAGGCGTAAACTGAATACGGCTCGATTCGACCGAGAGCACCGACGCGAGCGTGCGCACCAATAACGTCTTCGCCACACCAGGCACTCCTTCGATCAAGGCATGTCCTCCAGTCAAAATCGTAATCAATGCCAAATCGATCACATCATTTTGGCCAATGATCACCTTGCCAATCTCGGCACGCGCGGCCTCGAGCTTTTGGTGAAATTCTATTAAGCTAGTTTCGTTCATAGGCTTTTCCTCTTTTTACGGTTCATTATAGATTGAATTTTAGAGTGTGTTTCCGCTGGCTTTCGTTTTCGCGGACTGAGTTGAGTATACTCTGATAAAATCGTTTCTACTTCTTCGACTTCCTTAGAATAGTAAGCACGGTCGGCATCATTTCTGAGAAAACTAAGTTTCCATTGACGAAACGCTTCACTAGGCAGCTCCGAAACTGGCACACTGCGCTGCACCAGATCACTCAAACCTGCCTCAATAGAATGCTCCGCAAGGATGATATTCGTCTTTGCCCTACCCATACGAGAGGGCAACAGCGGAGACATCCCGCGCCACACGATCAAGCTCATCAATACTGCAAAGCCGAGAAAGAAACCCTCTAGGCGGTATCGACGCATGAGTATCGCAACCCCAGTGCTTTCCATCACACCAAGGTGTGTCTCATCAAAGATCACGAACTGGTGATCGCCGATTACCCATGCGAGTAATTTTGAATAGCGGTGCATCAACAGCGCCTCATTCGAGAATAGATAATCATCCGTCATCACCACAATTCTACCGCCTGCGGAAAGCTGCTGAGCCATCACTACTTCATCTTCGATCTGATACAAGGGCTGCCAATGGTCTCCAAGTTCCGTCAAAATTCCACCTTCACGCCAAGGCAAAGTCGCCGGCAAACCAGCCGCGACTGCCAACTCAGTGGCCTGCGCATCACCTCCTTCATGCTCACCATGCGTCAAAGAAATCTCACCCCAAAAACGCTCCTCTTTTTCTGTCGCGCGACGAGTGAAGGCATCTTCGTTGCTCCTCTCCTTGTCTTTATCCGCAAAGACACCATCCTCATCAGGATCTTCGATTACAGACTCATCGCCATCGGCGCTCTCTTTGTCGGCTTCATCGATAAACTCACCCTCGTCGTCCAGATACTTATATCCTACACGACTAGGATTCAAGGCAACGAGGACACCACTGCCATTAGAAACAAACTCCTCAACTGCTTCGTAGTGAGAAATTGAATACATTGAATACGCGTTCATATTCAACAGCACCAGCAGCCCATCCTCAGGCAAGCGCTTCATTTGGCCAAAGGGCTCAAAATTCCGAATCGAATGCACTCCCGAGAGCGCATCATAACTTTCAAACAGCGCTTTTGCACCAAGTGGATCGGCCCGCAGACTTGAACCCACAGGGTAGCTGTCACCACTTTCAAAACGCAAATTGATCAACCAAGTGGTGCTTGCAAGGAAGGCCGCGATCACAGTAATCAAAGCAATCACGCTGAAAGTTTTACGGCTCACGACAAGACCCCCGTTTCCGCTAAATACGCTTCCATCTCTGAGATCTCATTCGGACCGATTGAGCGATCGCCATACCAGACAGACTCAAAAAGCCGCATTTCTTTACGATACAATTCAGGCAACTGCACGTGCCCATGTGCACGACTCGATAGCTCCTTTGCATACTCGCGATTGCTCTTAGACAAGCGAATGACCACAAGGCCTTCACTCGCGAGTGCCGATAATTGCGCAAGAAAATAGGCACGAAGCGCCAAACGATAGTCTCCTTTTGCGATCAAGTCGCGCGCCATTTCCACCCACTTATTGCGAGGCAACACGTCCGCAGCTACATCGTCTGCAGTTAAGTCGGGCACGGCCTCTGCGTCCGTCGCAGCATTGCCTTCTACCGTATCAAGCGGTTGATATAGACGAAACGCCTTCACTGCAAAATACACGAGTAAGAGAACAAAGCACCCAATAATTAAGTAACTCAACGCATTACCCAAACCAAGGAAGCCACCCCAATTCATATCAGACGACGACTCATCCTCTTTTCCAAAGAGCTCCTCTAGCCAAAGTTCCAGTTTTTCTTGCCAACGCTCAATGGTCTCAAACAAGCCTTTCAGCCAAGAGACGTCTGCTTCCCCTGCTTCCACTTCTTCACGCGGAAAACGCCATACAAACTCACGCTGCTGCATCACTTGATCAATCGACACATCCAACTCTTCCGGTGAAATTGCTGGTGGCACTGCGACACCCACCTGCGCTTGACCCAATAAACCCAGTTCCTTCGGAGCGACTAGCGGCGATAGCACCAATAAAACCAATCCCAAGCGCATTGCCTTTGACTGTAGGCAGGTTCTCAATCGTAAGCGCAAATCTGCGCCGCTGCGTCGCGACTCACAATAATGACGACGCAACATATAGACGGCTTTAACCAGCGGATCGATCACGGCGAAAGCAAGTATCGCACAGACAAATAGCGAGGTGCTATTTAAGAGATGGTAGCCCGAGCGCGAAAAGACAGTCTCCACGCCGAGCAGAGTCTTCAGTAAATAAGGAACCGACATCAAGACAGTCAGCCAATTTACAAAACATAAGAGATACACGAGGCTAAATAGTGTGAGCAGGACCCAGCTCTGCTCATTCCACATTCGCCCCAGACGCCAACTTTCGTTAACCAATTCTCGCTCCGACCGCTCCTCGCGAGGGTCCGTAATCAGGATGTTTTGATAAAACGCATATACATATGGAAACGGTAGTGTAAGCACGAAGGCTATCGGCAAGCTAACCAAAGCAGTGGACTGCCAAAAACTTTGAATACGTAAGGCCTTTAACCAGTCGCGAAGCCTCCAAGGCTCAGCCTCGACGCCAACAAGAGCGGCACGTAAGCCATCGGCAAAATACGCCTGCGTGAGCTTAAACCAAATGAAGAGCAGCCCGAGCCCCACAGCTCCCGGAAACAATGAGCGCTCGGCATAGCCACTCGACGACATCTCTGACCAGAAAAACAAAAAACCAAAAATAAACGGCGCCACACCAAACAGATAGACCGTCCACGTGGATATAGAAACATGGCGCAACAAGTGCATCCCCTCCTCAATCAAATCCATCGCGCTGGGCTCGCCATCTTGCTTTGCACGACGTCGCCGAGAGCGCTGCTGCCCTTTTGTTATCTTCGGCGGCTTCTGCTTTTTCTTAGCCATCAATCCAAGAAAACGCCGTTGTGAAATTGAGAAGGAATTCCGAGTAAGATCTTGCCGACAAGATAGAAGGCATAGACCGCAAGAAAGAAACCGAGCCCAGCCATAAACCATCCACGCGCGGCCTTAACCCACCCCGATTGGGCCTTCGGCGCAGCTTCCAAAATCCCATCTAGGCAGGGCCGACAAATCATGCGTCCGTCATGCTCCGTCACACATTCTCGACAGTAAAAACGCTCACAATCTGGACAACGCGCGACCGCTTCGCGGCTGACGTGCTGAAAACAACGCGATTGTGAGAGCGAAGACATCAAACTTCTGAAGGAGTTTCCCGCTCGGCAGAGGACTGAATCGGAGGTGGAGTTGCAACAGTCGCAGCCTTGGGTGCAGACACCTCAACCTTGGATGGACGACTACCCGCATCTTTGTAGATCGCTTGCTGCAAATCCTCATCGGTCAACACCCCTTGAACGCGCTCAATTGCTTCGACCAGTTTGGCTTCGGCCTTCTTGGCTTTGCGCTTCGAGTTGATACCACTGATCACCACAGTCTGCACTGCGGTTTTGATACCAAACATCACCGAGCCCCGCCCCCAAAGGAGCAGCCCGCCGAATCCCACAAAAATGAGACCAAAAATAAACATCGGGATGTAATCCATACCACTCACTGGCAGCGATAGCAGCATCGGAATCCCGACTAACAGTAGAATCAAAGCGATGATATTCGCAGACTTTGTGGGACATACTAGGATCGCTTGAATGTCCTCATACGCGAGCCGCTTATAAGTCTCGGTAAACTGACCATCGACCACCAGAACATGATCGTCGCCGAGATACGCCTTCTGCACACTCATGCTCGAACGCCCGGCGAGTTTTCGATATTTTTGCGTAGCTGGCTCCATCACGTCGACCCCACTTTCATCATGCTGTAGATAAAGAATCCGACACCGATCAACTCGAGCGAACCGAGAAAGGTAGCCAGTAGGTAGCGCCAGCGACTTCGACGCACTAAACTCGTTGGCCCTTTACGCCATTGAAACGCGCAAATGCCAATTGCTATTGGAGCCGTGATCGCCAGTAGTGGCCAAAACAGAAACGGCAAGATGACTAATGCCAGAGCGATGTCATCCCACTTCGTGCGCGATCGCTTCGCATCTGCAGGGCTCTTTTTACCGATGAGGGATTGTAACGCTTCGAAGCTGACCGTTTTGCCCTGATAATCAGTCTTGCAGAGATCACAAATCATACGACCACTCACATCGCAGATCGCAGTCGCAGGAAGCTTCGCGTGAAAAAAGCAAGTGCTTTGCCCACCTTCCATCACCTCTTCGGCTTCAACCAAAGACTGCTTACGAATCGCCGCAGGAAACAAGCGCACTGAGTGCGCCTCCCCCACATACTCGCGACCGTAATCGGTAGTTTTCACACGATCCGGCATCGGCATCGCGCGCATACTGCGTAAAGACCTCAGCTCTGTTTCCATCGATTTGCCTATTTAGAGTAGCCGTTAAGACTCTTCGCCCAAATCGTCGTAAAACGCAGCGATTCCGGTATACATAAAGGTCATCGACCATAGCAACCCGATGAACAATGCAATACAGCCGAGAAAGTGATATGGGATAAAACTCAAATAGAGCCAAAATAGTTTCTTCTTATGGCCATCCATCTTTCGCTTACTCTCTTCAATCAGGTCAAAGACGCCCATCTCAGGGTAATCTGTCGCAAGGTAATAGGTCAGCGCGTAACGTAAATACAAATAGATGCTGACCACCACTGCCGGAATTACGGCACAAACAATACCAAGAATGAAGAGCGGATTCTCCTCGGGAGTCGCATAGGCGCCTGAATCACCAGAAATAATAATAATCGCCAAAATGCCTCCGGGAATCGCCGCAGCCAGTGCGCCGAGGCCAATGATCAAGCTGACCATAAAATAGAGCCCAAACCCTCGCCAAAATTTGTCAAAAGCACTAAAGATTAAACCCGAATCCGGAGTATCCCCGCGATACATTGCCAAGAACGCACGATTGAAACCGATCGTCATTGGGCCCGTAATCGCCCATTGAATTAAACCACCTATAAAGGGAATAAAACCAACCACAGATTGAATTACCGTGAACACCAAGGTAATCACCACACCGCCGCCCCATTGACCAGAGAGTGTCTCCTTTGCCATTGCACGTAGTTCCCCGTTGGGCGTCATACCACCAGTGCCACGGCCACTAGAGAAACGTGCGTTATGCGTCACCCCTTCCTTTAGGCCCTGCGCATAGGAATCGCGGCAGTTCGGACAAACTTGACGATCCCCCGCAGGAATCAATTGCTCCGAATCGACCGAGGCTCCACAAGTGGGGCAATCAGTCGCTCCAGCAGCAACAGGATCGGCAAAGACTGTAGCGTATGGAGACCAGTCTGCCATCCCCTCACGCCATACCAGATTCCGAGGGTTCACATCACCAGCGCCCACTAAGCGCTTCAACTCATCTTCAGCGACAGGCCCTTGTTGAGCGCCGTTTTTTTCATAAAACCATTCCATAGATATGCCTGTTGTTCGGTAATTAAACTGTTACCCTATCATTTGCTAACGGATTCATGAAGCAATACGAACTAAAATCCCAGAAAAACGCAGCTATTTAGAGATTCCCGAAAAGTCATCGTTTCAATCGCGGTAGCTGCAACCCTCGATCTATCATGCGTATCCCGTAGCGAGCCGCTTTAGCAAACGACACGTTGCCTCCGAACGTTTGCTAAAGCGGCACGCTAGACTAAGAATTTAAACCAACGCCTGAATCTCCGCATATAGCTTCTCGAGCTCTGGCATTGCGACACCCAGAGCCTGCCCACGACGTAACGGTTCGCCCCAAAGGCTTTCTACTTCGACTGCTCGACCTGCTAGAAAATCGATCAGTGAGGATGGCTGATAAGCTCCCATCTTCTCCGTTACGTCGAACTGTCCTTGCAGAAAGCTTTCCTTTATCTCGTAACCGGCCTTGCCCGCAGCAGACTGTAGCTCGCGCATCAATGCCCACGCTCGCCTCGCCATATGAGGATCGGCTAGAATCTTGTCGGTAGTCATCCCACCACACGCTATAGAAAGGCCGTTAAATGGAACATTCCAACAGAGCTTCCGCCATAGGGATTGATCCAACGAGGACGAGGCACTACAACGCAAATCGGCTGCAACAAAGACTGCAACCATTGCCTCGACCAGCTCTGGCCATTGATTATTCAAGGAGCCAATCTCAACACGCCCCGATAAATAGTTCTCGACGACTGCGGGCTTAGTGCGATTGGCACAAACAAAACAGAGACTCGACAACACAGGGTTCTCAGGAAAATGCTTCGCATAAAACTCAGCGTTCCCCATCCCATTTTGCAAAGTCAAGATGACCGTTCGCTTCGGCTCTACCAAGTCCCTCAAGCTCTCAACCAAAGAGGCATTCACCGTGGTCTTCGCAGTGATCACCACCACGTCCACCGTGCCAATCGCTACAGCAGACTCAGCCACCTGAGCCGGCCGCACACAATACTCTGCATTCAACTCCTCTGTGCGTGGATCGATCATTCGAATCAGAATCCCCCGCTCCGACATCACCGCTGCATCGGAGCGAGCGAGCACATGTAACGACGCTCCCGCCTTGGCCAAAAAGCCACCATAGTAGAGGCCGATTGCTCCGGGACCAAGGAGCGCAAACGAACTGGATAAACTAACTGCTGACATCAGCCATAGTTATTACGCTAATGCGAGGTTTGGCGAAAAGAATCGTCGGCGCAGTTTCTTAATCATAATCTTACTCTTAATCGTAATCTTCCCCACCTTCCATCAGTCCTTACTATACTCACGACTCGATTAAGATTAAGATTAAGAGCGCGACTGTCGCAGTATAAGAATTCATCTACCTTCAGTATCAACTGTTAGGTTGCCTACCCCCTATCTCTGCACTCATACATACTGAGATATGAAGGGATTTTTTCAAAGCTTACTCGGATCACTCACCGCATTCATCTTACTGGGATGCCTCTGCATATTTGCATTCTTCGCTTTCATCGGCGCGCTGGTGTCTTTAAGCGAGCAACCCTTGATAGAAGTCAACTCAGGCAGTGTCCTAGTCTTCAACCTGAATACGAGTGTCCACGACGCGCCGCTCGGCGCGAATCTCGAAGATGCCCTACAGGAAGCCATAACCGGCCAAGTCCACCCAACCATCTATTTGCTCAAAGTAGTCGATGCCATTGAACGCGCGAAGACCGATTCCGACATCTCCGCCCTACTCCTACACGGCAACCTCCTACAAGGTGGCTACGGATCTGGGCTAGCTGCCATTTCAGAAGTTCGCAAGGCCCTCGAAGATTTCAAAACTTCAGGCAAGCCAGTGTATGCGTATGTGGTGACACCAACGCAAAAAGACTACTACTTGGCAAGCGTTGCTGACGAAATTTGGGTCAATCCATTTGGCACCCTTTCACTCAATGGCTTAGCAACCAATGGGCCGTTTTTAGCAGACACTTTTGAAAAATATGGCATTGGCGTGCAAACCACTCGCGTTGGTGCCTATAAATCCGCAGTCGAAATGTTTACTCGCACCGAGATGAGCGATGCCGATCGTGAACAAAAAGTGACCTTACTCAATGATTTGTGGAACGGGCTACTATCCGAGATCAGCAACTCACGAAAAATGAATCTGCAAGCGATTCTAAAGCTAAGCAACGAACAGGCTTTTTTCACTGCTATCGATGCCAAAGCCGTAAATTTAGCCGACAAACTTGGCTACCTCGATGAACTCATTGAGCACCTATCTCAGACTCACAATTATTCAAAGGCTGACGATAGCTTTCAGCAAATCGATCTAGTGGACTATGCCGATGCCCGTGGCTTTGAATGGGACAGCACCGCGAAAACTGGAGAGCGCATTGCAGTCGTCTATGCGGAAGGCGACATCATTGACGGAGATTATATGCCGCAATACGTCGGAGGCGACTGGCTTGCATCCGAATTGCGCCGATTACGTAAGGATGCAGACGTCAAAGCAGTGGTGCTGCGCGTCAACAGTCCCGGCGGCAGCGCACTCGCCTCTGAAGTCATTCAGCGAGAAACACGACTACTCGCCGACCAGAAACCCTTGATTGTTTCCATGGGAAGCTATGCCGCCAGCGGTGGCTATTGGATCTCCGCGTATGCCGACACGATTTACGCGCAACCGTATACCATTACAGGATCGATCGGCGTGTTCGGCTTGGTCTTTAATTTTGAAGGCGCTGCGGGAAATTTTGCCATCCAATTCGACGGCGTAAAGACCTCCCCCTTTGCCGACATCTATACTGCAACTCGTCCGCGCTCCGACGAGGAAATGGCGCTCATACAACAATTCACCGATGAGATTTACGATGCCTTCATCCACAAAGTAGCGGAGGGTCGTAGCATCGAAACAAGCAAGGTTCGCGAGCTCGCCCAGGGCCGTGTTTGGAGCGGCGCAAGCGCGCAGGACCATTCACTTGTGGATAAAATGGGCGGTCTAAACGAGGCCATCATGGCGGCGGTCAGTTCAGCCAATTTAACTGCCCCAATGATCGAGCAAGTCCCAGCACCAGCCACACTTGCTGAAAGCATCACCCTGTTACTTGAA
>Ga0209533_1000685_pt1 | contig 32118 bp, 37 predicted proteins | sample COG_04_FD_184748 | JGI IMG/M metagenome (GOLD analysis project Ga0209533, IMG submission 184748) | Pelagic Microbial community sample from North Sea - COGITO 998_met_04 (SPAdes) (version 2) | ecosystem: Environmental > Aquatic > Marine > Neritic zone/Coastal water | place: Helgoland, sampling...
ATTCATCATCTAACCAATTTATTTTCTTATTTTTATATTCACCTATTTCTTCATCTTTAATATTAAATACTTTATTATTTTCTAAATTATGAATATAAATTATATCTTCATATACTAATTTTTCAAATTGTCCTTCTAAATCAAACTCATCACTGACTTTCTTCTTTTTAGTAACCTTCTCTTCTGGTTCATTTTTTTCAACCTTTTTTCCATTAACTTCTCTATTATTTATATTTTTAGTTTGTTTTGATTTTTTTGATGATTTGGATCCTTTATCTTCTGGCACTTCTTTATTATCAGAATCATCTGAATTAGTTTTTTTTTCTTTAATTACTTTTATATCAGCACCACCTGATTTTTCTTCTTTTTCTTCTACTCCAAAACAAGTATCAGGTAACGAGTTTTTCTCTTTTAGTTTCCATTCTTTAGTTCCACCGGGATATTCTAAAACATTTACAAATCCGGCATCTATTAAATGTTCTGTTAATTTTTCAGAAGCATGACATTTACTATGAGCACAATAAACAACAATAGGTAAATTAAATATATTTAATTTTTTATCTTTGACTGAACTATTTAATTTAGGATAATTAGATAGGTTATCTTCTAAGAATTTTTTAATTTTATTTCTTTTTTCTTGTGAGGAAGACCTATCTAATAAAGAAACAGGTAAATTATAACTATTTGGGATATGACATCTATCAAAATTATCTCTTGGTAAAGAATTTATTGTAAAATGACATTTTTTATGAACATATTCTCGCATTATTTTAAAATCTACCTTACAAGATACTATTACAGTTTTAATATTATCACTCCAAAAATTATTTCTATCCAATAAGCAATAATGAACATGTCTTGGATATGTTATATCATCTACAGAATAAGGTTGGGGACAATTTAATACTAATGTTGTATCACCATTACCATTTGTTTTAATTAAACCATGATTTTTGAATTTATTATATGCTTCTTTGGCTGATTTGATTTTCATGAAATCATTAGTATATTCTGCTGCCCAATAACATATCCAAGTATTTGATTTTTCATTTAATTTAATATTTACTTCATAATTAGTAATATTGGGTTTTAAAGGTTGTAATGTTCTTTTATTAGCATTATATTTTTCATTATTATTAAGAAAAGGTGGTAATAAAGAATAATTCCCAATTTCTTTATACCAATCAGGTATAGTTTTCTCTAATTCTGCCTGGTTCATTTTAGTTGAAACTTCACAAGTTAAACATATTTTACCCATTATAAATAATAGTTATATAAAAAAAATTTGATTTAAAAATAAATCACATTTAAATATTAAAGTATGATTACATTTATTGTTACAAAAGACGATAATACAAAAACAATTCAATTCTCAAATGATGGAACTATGTTAGATCTTAAAACAGAAATTATTAAACAATTTGAAGTAGATTGTAAATATATTGACATTACTTCAAATGCCGAACGACCTATTAGAGTATTAGGTAAGTTTAATTTTGATAAAGGTTTACAACCAAGAACACTTGATAATTATCCATTTAATAGGTTCGGTATTGATGAAAAGACAATACCTATAACATTTAATGAGGAAAAAGGATATTTACCAATCATTAAAAAATCTTCAGTTACTAATGGAACATCTTCTAAATATGTCCCTCCAAATGCACAAAGTATGGAAGTTACAGAAACAACACAACCACAATACAATATTGAAAGCGAATCAGAATTCCCTTCCCTTTGTTAACAACAACAGCATAACTTATATTTATAGCATTTATTTATTTCTATAATTTTTTGATCAATATCCATATTTTGTTTTTTATCATATTCAGCATATTTTTTATAAAATCTTAACCGTTCTTGCTCTATAATATGTTTATGTAATTCTGAATTATTAATAATTCTCGCATATTTATCATAATCTGTATTTTTAATATATTTTTGAGATTCTTGATATATTAAAAAGTATTCTTTTAATATTTCGTCATTATAATTTTCTATTAAGGTTTTTAATATAAGGTTATTACATCCGGTTTTGTGTAATTCATATACTTCAAGTTTATTTTTGATTTTGGCAATCATAGATACGCATTTTTCAATAGTATTACTAGATAATTCCATTTTTTCTTGATATTTTTTAAATTTTAAAATACTTGATGTACAAGTTATAATAGATCCAATAAATATAGGTGATAAATCATATATTTCTCTATTAATTTTATCATCCTTGTCTAAAAATATTAATTTACATGATTCAATTAAAGTCAAACAAGTTGATAATAATATAGTACTTATACTCCACGCATTATGGCATTTTTTATATCGATTATATTTTAATTCTAATATTTTTCTGTATAAATTTAGTTTACGTTTTTTTTCTTTTATATGATTTATTAATTCATCAATACAATTTATATCTGAACATACATTTCCTGTAATATGTATGTCTGCAGTAGTGTCTAATATTGTTTCAGTATTATTAGAACCATTAATCATAAATTACATTATATTATTTTTTACCAGAATATTGTATTTTTCCTGTAAAATTATTTAATTCTTTTATCATTTTATATCTTTTATGTTGAATATATAATCCTGATAAACTTAATATTATATATACTGGTATAAAAACATATAAATTATAATAATTGGATAATAAATAAAATGAATATAATGATAATGCTGGACCTATAAATGATGTTGTCAACATAGATAATTCTTGTTCCTTGAACATTGTTATTGTTCCTGAGATTAATCCAGGTCCTATTATACATATCCAAAACATATTATCATATAAATATATAATTCCCAAATGAATATTTTTACATAATAAATTCCATACAAGATATCCAAATGAACCTCCGCATGTAAATCCAATTACAAAATATGAAAATTTATATAATTTAAGTAATAAAAAACCACCCGATAATCCTGATAATAGAGACCCACCCGCGTGTACTAAACAATTTTGATATTTAAAATGATCCATTATAAAATCTATTAATTTATAACTGCTTCCTACTGATAAAATTGTTCCTAAACAAAAAATAGTTGGTTTTACAAATCTATTACCAAAATATGTTATTATTAAACCTACCGCACACGTTAACGGATATATTAAATTTGTATCAATATTATTTGTAATTTTTAAATCGAAACATTCCATTTATATATTAATAATATTATTATAAATATTATCATTAAATAATAATTATTAATAATATTATACATCGTTTTGAATTCATTATATTCCTCGTCTGTGAACATTTTTGATTATTTATTGTATTTATTTATAATATAAAATCAAATTTAAATAATATATTAATATATAAATGAAAAAATATGATTTAATTAATATTGCTATTGGTATATTATTAGGATATTTTTTATTCAGCATATTAAATAAAACAAATATATCCACACATGACTGTGGAAACTGTAAGGAATGTCAATCTAAAGGATGTGACAATTGTAAGGAATGTCAATCTGGTGGTTGTGATAGCTGTAAGGGATGTCAATCATAAATTAATCTATTAAATCAGGTAAAATAGGATGTCCTTCCCAATTATATCTTTTCATTATATAATTTGTTTTAAATGATTTAGGATAATAATAATCAGGGAATTTTTTAACATTTTTAGGTAATAAATTAAATGATTTCTCTGGTAAGATTAAACGTAATTGTTCAGACGATTTAAGTGGTTCCTTATCTATTTTTATAATATTTAAATCATTAATATTTTCTAAATAATTATTAAAATCTTTCATAGATGGAGCAAAATGATATTTATAATACCATTTCCATGAAATACAATCATCAAAATAATAATTACTAGTCCATACAAATGATTCTAAATAATTTTCACATATATCATTTATTTGTATTTCTAATATATCATCATAGCTGGGATTATAATTATGATGGTGATATATTTGAAACATATAATATCTTCTTTGCCAAGTATCAATATCTTTGAATATTTTAGATTCATCTTTATTATCTATTATAGGAATATGATTCATAAAATCTCTTTCATATTCTTTATCATATGAGTTATATTTATCTAAACATTCACTATTAATGTAAGCATTATAAATATCATGGAATTGATTTTTAAACTTATTGTGTTGTTTATTACGAATTAATAATATTTTTTCTAATAAAATATTTTCTTTTAAAGATATTTTATGAATTAATTTTTTAAAATTATCTACATCTAATTTATTATTATGAATTAAATAAAATATACCGGCATGTTCTTCTTGTAATTGATTATAAATTTTTAATAAGTTATCCAATCCTCCATATCTAATATTTATACAAGGTGAATTATGAATAAAGTCATTTCCTATGAAGAAACATAAAAATATATAATCATTTATGATACATTGATTAGGTAAATGAACAAAATCTTTTTTAATATCTTGAACTAAGTACCATTTTAAAAATTCTATATCTAAATAAACATATTCTGAATTTAATCCTTCAATATTATATTCAGTTCTTTCTCTAAGTAAATAAATATGATTATTTTTGATTAAAGATAACATGATTAAATCAGCATCTAATCCGTGAACAATGTTAATATCATTATTATTATTTAATTTAAGATATTGCATAATTTTGTGTTCACCTTCACCATGTTCAGATGAATCTGAAAATATAGTTTTAATTGGATATGATTTGTTTTTAAGAAATATATTCAATTCGTTCATAAAGTTAGTACCAGGCGAAATAGCATTTGTATCCCATATTTTTTCTTCATTGGCAGATCTGAATCGGCGGTATTTTTGTTGTTCAATTTTAGAACGTGGACAAACTCCATCTATAGCAATATAAATTAAATCTTGCGGGTTACATATTTCAATTATTTTAATCATATTTAAATAAATATTGTCAAACATTTCTTTTTCATCTGTAAGACCTTGACAACATGGATGAATTAAACAATTTAAATCAAAAAAAAGATTATTAACTTTTTTATTAAATAAATCTTGTTGAATTAAAATATTATTATAATCTTTTATGATATTTCTAAAATATGATGGAATTCCCATTTATTTAAATTATATTATAGATATTTGTTTAAATAAATAATTTAATATTTATTATAAAAAAAATATATGTTATAGTATATAAAAATGGAAGGAGGTGGTCAGATGGGTGGTAATCAATTGACTTTTGAAGCAATAATGACTCCAAATGCTTTATATTTTGTAATTACACTTGCTGTAATTGGTTATTTATATCAAACTAAAATGGTTTTGAGTAGAGAAAACTCTGTAAAAAGTAAATCATCTAACTTATTTGATAAACAATTATATTTAGAAGTAGGTTTTATGATTTTAATAGGATTATCATTATATATATTAAATAATGGTGATAATAATATGTTTGTATGGATCTATATAACAATACCTATTATATATTTAGTAATTAAAAGTTTAATGGTATTTAATAAAGTTACAGATTATATTAGTGAGGCGCCTAATGTTGTTGATACTGATTCAGATTTAGCAGATTTAATTAATCAACAAGCAAATTCCAAAACGAACACACAAATTCCGGTAACTAATCAAAATAGTAATACAGTTGATATTTCAAATGCATTAAATAATGCGTTGAGTCTAAATAATTCAGTTAAGAGTGCTCCGAATACTCAAGTCCCTCCATCACAATTTCAACATTCTATGAATAATGGACCTGAAGGTTTTTCACTATTTTAAATTAAATATTTAAAAATATTCTTTTAATATACATTATGACATCTAATAAAAAATTAGTTAATATAAATAATTTTTGTATGAAAGTAGAAAAATTTAGTAATGAAAACCCGATATTGGATATATGTGATGAAAATTTTATATTCAAAATGGTACAAAAAGGATATTGTTTTGTATATGTCTCACCCACGCAAATGAGAAATGGACTCGCTGAATCTAGAATCCGTTTAACCAATGGTAATCATAAAGAAAGTGTCCGAATAGTAGATAGTTGGTTGAAAAAATGTCCTTTATGTGAAAAAGTTGAACAAGAAGAGGAGGATGAATATAAACAGTACACTTCAGATTCAGAATAATATTTAAAAATATTCTTTTAATATACATTATGAAATATTTATCATTTGATGTTGGGATTAAAAATCTCGCCTATTGTTCATTAAATGATAAAAAAGAAATACTTGATTGGGGTATTATTAATTTAGATAAAAATCCTATTTGTCAATGTGGATTACAAAAAGAATGTAGTAAATCATCAACATTTATAGTTACAGATGATAATGGTGATAAAAAGTATAGTTGTACAACTCATACTAAAAAATATAAGAAAAAGAAGAAAATGAATAATGATAGAGATATATTTAATTTAAGTAAAATTATGATAAATGAGTTGAATCTTAAAGAAGATTTTTTAAATCATGAAATTATTTGTATAGAAAATCAACCTGCTCTAAAAAATCCTGTCATGAAAACAGTCCAGATGATTTTATATAGTTATTTTATGATTGAAGGTGTTACTAAAGATAAACCTGTATCAGAAGTTCATATGATTAATGCTCGTAATAAATTAAAAGTTTATAAAGGACCTGAAGTGGAATGTAAATTTACAGATAAATATAAAAAAAATAAGTATCTTTCGGTTGAATATACTAAATTAATGATATTAGAAGAAGATAATAAATTTATAGAATTATTTACTGAATCTAAAAAAAAAGATGATTTGGCAGATGCTTACCTTCAGGGGATTTATTTTATTGATAAATAATATAATGAATAATTATAAAATAATAATAATTATATTTATAATATATTTGATATGGTATTCAAATGAGGCAGAATATATAAAAGAAAAACCTACATTAGAAGAAGATGGATTTATGAAATTATATAATATAAAAAAAGAAAATATATTAAGTTATTTACCAAAAGATTATATATTTATAGATTATAAATATACAATAAAAGGTTGTACTTTATCAACTTTTCATCGCGATGTAACATCGAGTCAATATATTTATAAAACTAAATATCCTGTATACACTTATATAATTTATTGTAATGATGGACCGCATATATCTTTATGTCCAGGTTCACATAAAATTGTACCATTTAATTTTAATAAATCAAAAACAATAAATGGAAAAAAAAATGAAGGTTATTTATTTAATTGTGATTTAATTCATGCCGGTGCTATAAATGATAATAAAGATAAACGATTAGTAATACAATATAAGGTATGTCATAAAGATGACTTAAATAAATTAAAACATTTAATAGGTATTAATAAATTTCAAAAAAATGATTGTAATAATAATTTATATAATGATATGATTTTAAGAAAATTATCATTATTATTCCCTTATATAACTAATCATATATTTACATCTTATTTACAGTCAAAACAAGATAATATATTACAAAAAATAATAAATTATATTTATAAAAGAGATTTTTATAATATGTAATTTATTATTTTTTGTAATATATTACCTAAATAAGTTACTAATATCAATATCTAAATAGTCTATTGAAATCATTATTCTTAATTATATTAAAAAATATTATAAATAAATTGAGATAGAATTATTTAATTTTAATATGTTTAATTAAATCTTTGGACTGCATGGGTATTTCATTTTTGCGAGGAGGATATCTATATAGCGTCCATTCCGATTCATCTGGGAATTTTAAAATACCTGTTTCATACCTATAAGTGGTTATCACGGGGATATTTTCAATGGGGTCTCCATACAAAACCTTATCGTATTTTGGTCTTCTTACCAGTTCTCTTGATTTGACTGGAGATATAATCCAACTGAAACCCGAAAATGTAGGACTGTAAATCCAACCTTTTTTATTTCCGTTATGTTTAATTTGATCCAAAGTATTAAATTTATTTCGGTACATGGTACTCAAATGATAATCATTTCTCGATGGTTCGCTTTGTCTCATTATTATTTTATAATAATTAATATGAGTTGTAAATGTGATATTATCTTTTAGATCATTCAATACTCTTTTATTTTTCTTTTTAGTTTCAATATATTTACCTAATAAGTTACTGACATCAATATCTAAATGATCGATAGAAGATATCATATTATATAAAAATAAGATATTATAAATTTCAAATTTAAAACTATATATAAAATATAATTACCAAGTGAAATGAACATAGATTTGGGTGAAGGCATTATTATTCCAAACATTAAACTTTAATCCTTGGAAGTGATCTCGGTAACTGATTACCCCATTTTGAACACCTTCACATAAATACATTGATTCAGGATTACACATTTGATTCAGCCATACGCGACACATTTTGGATGGTTTTCCTGTATTTGGGAGATTAAACTTAAAGTGATCCCAACTTAAATTATAATAGAGTTCTCTGATACCTTTATTGGATTTGGATTCGATGGATTTTTTCAAATCAGTATAATAAATAGCAGTCAATTCATACATTTTATCATCATATTTTCGTTGCCAGTTGTACATTTGTGATTGTTTTTGTAATTCTTTTTGTTGGTGATGTTGCATAGATGTTTCTTGAAAATCTTGGATAAAAGTTTTATTCATTTTGTTATTGGATAAATTTTTTTTAATAATTTCAAATTTGGTACGTTCAAATTTCAAAATATATTTAAAGAGAATATTTAATTAAATAATAAGTATATGGCAAATATATTATTAAAATCATTGGATAACTATTATAGTAATGATAACAAAATAGAACAATTTAATGATTATGTAAATGGTGACAAAAAAATATCATTAAGGATAATAGATTGGTTTGTAACTAATTATTCGAAAAAGTATAATGTGTTTTATGAAATTTATAAAATGCCTGATGGTGGTTTATCTTTTGAAGAAAATGGTAATGAATTATATAATCAAATAAATATATTCCATGCTTATAAATCACAATTAAAATCATATTCTAAAAAGAAGTTTGATCCATTTTGTAGAAAAGAAAGAATAAATTTTAATTGTAAAGATTATAATATAGAAACTACATTGGGTCAATTAAATTTTTTTAAGTGGTCCCTTGATAATATGGTTTTAGAATATATTACAGAAAATTATAACCATATAGAAAATGATATGAATATTTGTTTTAATAAAAATAAAAAAAGTAAAACGGATAGTAAAAGAAAACCTAGACAAGAATTATCTAAATCAGCATCTCGGGGGTTAAATACTGCAAAACATAGAATAATATTAGATTTTAATTAAATATCAGAGACATCAATATCTTCATCCGTTGAATTTTCATCTGAATCGACTTTTTCTAATTTTTCATCATCAGACGAATCTGGTAAATTAGTGCTGAATACAATTCCTAGATTATCATCATCATCTGATGAATATTGATTATCAACATCTAAGTTAATACTTTTGGGAATTAATCCTTTGTCTTTTAATTTGCGTGCTAAATTTACATCATAATTATCAATAATATCACAAATACTATCTTGCCATTCTCTAATAGATACTAGAACAATATCATTAGTATGGACAAATTTCTTTTTTCGCATTTTTCCGCACATAATTGCCTTTCGTTCTTTTCCATCGAAACACAATACATCGAATCTACAATTACCATTACACTTTTTAATTTGTGCGTATTCTTGACCTTCATCTTTCAAACGTAAAGTTTTTTCACCAAAATTATTTTGTTTTTTATTTCTTTTATGTTTTTTACCTCCCTTGATATTAGGCATGTTTATTAATTATTACAATATATATTATAATTTTATTCTTAAATAAATTTGATCATCCTTTAAATAAATTTGAAAATTATTTTAAAAAACATTCAATATATTAATAATCATGTTCTGTTGTAGTAAGAAACATAAGAACAAAGTCCATTTCCTTAATGAAGTATTTGAACCGAGACCACCATTTAAAGATCTTCCAAAAAAAAGGAGGAAAAGTATATATCCTATGACACTATCAAAACAAGAACAATTAAAAAAGAATAAAGAAGATATTACCAAAGAAAGAATAGAAAATGAAGGATTTACAGATAAATTCTTGGATGAAATTATTCAATGTGGCGGGTGTCAGGAAAAAATTGCTCTGAAAGAAAGAAAAGAATTACATCATTGTAGTGAGTGTAATAATTTCTATTGTTGTAATTTTGCAGGAATATGTGTAGGAAGTGAATGTTCAATTGTATTTGAAGGTAAAAAACAATCATTAAGTTATTGTATGAATTGTGTTAATCCATATTTCAAAATAAATATAAAAGAAAATGGTGAATGTTTATGTAAAAATTGTGAAAATCAACCAAATCTGCCAAATCATTATAAAGAAGTATAATTATATATATAAAGAAATATCATTTTTTTATATATAAGTAATATGGAGAAGATTTTAAATAAAGGCGGTATAACATTAATAAAAGTATTAGGGGATAGTAATTGTTTATTTAATTGTATAGTACAGCAATTACATTTAGATAGAAATATTAAATATTATGTAGATAATAATTATACATATAAATTAAATCAATCTAAAGAATATGAAAAATTTTCGGAAGATTTAAGGCAATCAGTTGTAGATTGGTTAGATAATAATTTAGATTTTTTATTACCCACTGGATTAACAATTAAAGAAGACATATTAGATTCTATTAATTATGATGAAAATTTAAGTACTATTCGAGATTATTTATTAGATATGCGGGGATATAAATTTGCTGGTCAAATTGAAATATATGCTTTATCTAATATGTTGAAGAAAAACATTTCTGTATTAACAGAGATAGATGATACATATTATTCATTAGGTATGGGAAATATATACAATGGACTATCAGACGATAATATATATTTATATCATAATATGTTAGAACAAGAAGATGAAAATGAATATCATTATAATTTATTATATTTAAATAATAATTCAAAAATAATAACTAAGAAAAAATATTTAGAATTAAACAATAGAATATCTAAACCATTAACGAGAAATACATTCAAAGCACTTATTGATTAGTATTCCTATTAGTATCATCAATTGGTACTACGGGTTTTATAGGTGTGTTTGGTTCAGGGATAACATTATTTTCAAGATCTGAGATAGTTGCTGTTAAATTTGTTAATAGTTGTTGACTATCAGTTATTTTTTTTAAGACGTCTTTGTCAGGTAATTGTTTTAAATCTCCAGTTATTTTATCCCCTATATTTTCTAAATTAGAAACAGTATTGACGGTATCTACTAATGGTTTAAACATTTCATTATTTTTAGATTTTTCCATGAATGATTTCATTTGACCATCAAAATCAAAATCTAATAGTGGGGACTTATTCGTGCCGTCTTTTTTTTTAGTTTTATTACCCTTGCCTTGGAATTCTTGTTCAATTTGTTTTCTTTTGATATTTTCGACTGCTTTACAGAATTCTTTATATGCTTCTATGGTATGAGTATTATATTCTTCATATTTGCCAGATAATCCGAAAAATTGCCAACCTTCTGTTTTTAATTGTTCTACTACTAAAGAATAACTAAAATAATCCTTATCTAAAGAAAATAATTGAAGAAATCCATTGCTTATAGTGACCATTAATGATATAGACCATGTAGACCAATATGATATTTGATCAAAATTTCTGGGCAATTTAGCAGGATCCATTTGACCTATGGATAACAAAGCGGGTAAAAGAATAGAACCAGTAGTTACAATAAATCTAAATACATTATAGTATTTTTTTGTATTGTTTCGTTTTTTTTCATAATAATCGACTTCATCTACAAACCGCGCTTTTATTATTTCTTTACTTTCCTCATTACCTCCCGGCATTTGTAAATTATCTATTATATTAGTAACTCTATTTGTATAATTATTCATTATATATTTATAATAATATTTTTATTAATTTTTTATATTTATATAATATAGTTATATGGATATTATTAATAATTTTATCGATGAATATATATTTTCAGATCGTAATGAATCAAAAATAGGAGAATATGGTAATGAGGTGGTCGATTTACTTAATAAACTTATAAGAGTAATTATAGCATTTGGTATTGTATATTTAATAATACAAAGATTACCGGATCATGGTGATAAAGATCATACAATGTATTTTAATTTAATATTGATAATAACCATATTTTTATTACTTACACATATAAGGGATAATTGGTATGAGATTTATGATAGAAAAATTGTCCAGGATAACCACTATTTTTCGGGTGGAAACCCCTCAGAAAATATAGGTGAAAATATTGGAATATTGTACAATATTGTTTACAGCGAAATGTATACTCAGGTGATATCACCGGAAAATTGGTTCTACTTTACTATATCTGGTCTGGTATTATCAGCGCTTGACATGTCATTGTGGTACACTTTCTTAGCATTTTTACCAATTGAGGCAGTTCAAGGAACTATATATTGGATTACTTTCGTATCAAAATATTCTCCGATAAGATTTATATTTGGAGATATCAGTCCAGAAGACACATATTATATATATGAAGAAAATCGAATAGGTAAGACTGCTACAGGACTAACGGAGGACGCAGCAAATATCTCAGAACTTAAAAATTTAAATGACTATTTTTACATTATGTACATTGTATTAATATTATTAATATTTTTCACTATTATAATAAGATTAACAACTGATACTATAATATCTTGTGATAATTTCATAGGTCCTATTCCTATAGATTTATTACAAGGTTGTAATGGTTATAGGTTTTATATGGTTTTTAATATAATATTATTTATAGGTTTTTCAACCGATTTTATTGATTCACTACAAAAAATATCATTAGATAAACAACTGTTGAATTGTTCTATGAAGAAAGATGGCGATTCGAAAGAACTAAGCGGTATTCATCAAATATATACTAGTGCCAATGGAGATTGCTTGGCGCCCGAAGAAATAATTGAAACGCCTAATTATTGTAATGCGGAAGAACATATAATAGAATGTGCTAAATCAGATAACCCGCCACAATTAGAAGGTTGTCAAATGTATAGATCTGATTATAATGATAATAATTTTAAATTAAAAGAACTTAAAGATTATGTCCAACTTTTAGAAACAATTCCTCCCGGACCCGACCATGTTATTGACGGTAAAAATTATAGAATAATAGTCAAAGAAGACAGTTCAGGTCTCGGCGGATATACTATTGATACCAATAAAACACCGTTTATAGATGAAATAACCTCTGAGTGTAGAGATTCAATTGAAAAATGGTTGAAAGGATATCGAGGTAATGTGGAACCTGTGCCTATTACCGGCAAAGCGTCCGATCCGCCTGGACACCGGTGATGGAATATGTGTCGCGATAAATGCAATTAAATATAAAATAAATATATTATATTTATATAATGACTATTAATGAGATTTTTGACAAATCTGAGACTATAAACCGCCTCAAAGGTTTTTTGAAAAAAACCGGAGATCAAATAAGTCCAAAAACTGACCTATCCAATAGAGAAAAATCAAAAAAAAAACTAACTGAAGAAGTATTAGATGGTAAATCGGTTGTTAATAAAATGGGGATATTTGGACCAGATACATATAAATATTTAATATATGTTATATTATTTCTCAATATCTGTTGTATTATTTTATTAACATTTAATAAGTCAACATTTTACAAATTTGAAGACAATCAACAAGTTGATATTAGATTAAATAAGAATGTATTTTATATTTATATATTTGTATTATTCTTACTTATTTTACAATTATATTCATTAAAAGAGAATTATGACATTATTGTTAAAAATCGAGGTTCATATCAACCTTATATAGAAGGTTTTAATATTTTATGTATATTGGGTATAAGTTATTTTATATATAGGGAAATTGATTTTATACATACCCCTTGTCCTGAACCCAATCAAAAGAAGTGTGTTGCAAATACCAGGGGACCTAATAAGATAAGTGATTGTCCAAACGGTCCGTTTAAATGTGGAGACAAAGTTGTGAAAGAATATGATTGCGGAGAAGAAAATTGCGATAAAGAGATTTCCAAAAACTTTTATTTGACACCAGGACCTGAACCGCTCCCAACCTGTGGATCCTTTGAAGGTACCTGTGATGAAGAGGCATCCCGGAGAGAGTCAGATACGGTATGTATTAACAAAAAATGTAATGCGTCAGATTGCTGTTCGACACCAGAACAATCAAGTGATAATATAAGTAATATACAAAAAATTATTACTGATACATTTAATGATTTAATTGAACCAGATGAGCAAAGGATCAAAAATTTAGAAAAAAGGTTTGACAGTTTATCTCCAGGCGAAGGTATACCGGGACCTGCGGGACCTGCTGGACCTGTGGGACCTGCGGGACCTGCTGGAACTGCTGGAACTGCTGGAACACGCGCATTCTCACGTTTTGTGACATCATCTGATAGCGATACCCGGTCTGACATATCATCACCTTCATCCAATCAATTTTCAAATATTTTGTGCCCGAATGAACCGGGTGGTTTATGTAAGGATGGGGAAGGGAGGTGTGATGATAAAGGTATGTGTGAAGGTTTTGCCTTAATTTCATTACAAGAGAAAATAGATTTAAAACTAAAATATAAAGATTTAAATAATAATACTTACAAAGTAAATAATCTAATGAATAATTTAGAAACTTTTTTACTAAATTCACTTAAATAAATAAATATACTATATTTAATAATGTGTGGAATATTTTTTTATTTTGGTAAAAAATACAATCTAGAAAATCTATTAATTGATTTCAATAAAATTATTAATAGAGGTCCCGACCAATCAAAACTAATTGATTTAGATGACAAAGTATTTGGTTTTCATAGGTTGGCAATTAATGATTTATCTGAAGATGGTATGCAACCATTCATAGATAATAATATTTATTTAATTTGTAATGGTGAAATTTATAATCATAGTTTTTTAAAAAATGAATTTAATATTGATTGTAAATCTAACTCGGATTGTGAGGTAATAATTCATTTATATAAATTAGTTGGCATAGAAAAAACCTGTCAACTATTAGATGGTGTATTCGCATTTGTTTTATATGATGGAAATTTAGATAAATTATATGTGGCGCGCGACCCATACGGTGTCAGACCATTATTTATGGGTAATAATGGAGAAAAAGAACTATTTATATCATCTGAATTAAAAACTATATCTGATAAATGTAAAGTAGTTGATCAATTTAATCAAGGGACTTATTTAGAATATAAAAAAGGTGATATTTTCATGCTTAAAAAGTATCATGATAATAATTTTAAAATTGATTCATTGAGAAGTGACGAATTTATATTAACATGTATCAAAAATAAATTAACCAAAGCAGTTAAAAAAAGATTATTATCTGATAGACCCATAGGCGCTTTATTATCAGGAGGTTTGGACAGTAGTTTAATATGTGGGATAATATGTAAACTATTAAAAGAAAAAAACATTAAATCAAAACTCAAAACTTTTTCAATTGGTATGAAAGGTGCCACCGATTTAGGATATGCTCAAAAAGTCTCTGACCATATTGGTTCCGAACATCATACAATTGAATGTACTGAAGAAGAATTTCTATCTGCTATTCCTGAAGTTATTTATAATATTGAATCATATGATATAACTACCGTTAGAGCGAGTGTAGGCAATTATTTAGTTGCAAAATATATTAAAGAAAATACAGATGTTGTCGTATTATTTAATGGAGATGGAAGTGATGAACAGAGTGGATATTTTTATTTAAGAAACGCACCAAATGAAAAAGCATTCCATAATGAATGTTTGAAATTATTAGATGAAATAAAATATTATGATGTATTGAGGTCTGACAGATCTGTTTCTAGTAAATGGTCATTAGAATCTAGAACTCCTTTCTTAGATAAAGATTTTGTAGAATTTTATATGTCTATTGATCCAAAAAAGAAAATGTATAGTGAAAACATTATAGAAAAAAGATTATTAAGAAAAGCATTCGAAAAAGAAAATATTATACCAGAAGAAGTATTATGGAGACCCAAAGAAGCATTTTCAGATGGTTGTTCATCAGAAAAAAGGTCATGGCATAAAATTATACAAGAATATGTGGATATAATTATTACAGATATTGAATTCAATGAAAATAAAGCCAAATTTACTAAAAATCCGCCATTAAATAAAGAAAGTTACTGGTATAGGAAAATATTTGAAAGTCATTATCCTGGTAAAGGAGATATAATACCACATTATTGGTTACCTAATTGGTCTGATCAAACAGATCCTTCTGCTAGAGAATTATCTTGATCTCTTTTTAGATTTCTTTTTAGATTTCTTTTTAGATTTCTTCTTCTTCTTTTTCGCGCCTGTTGATTTAGTAGGTGTCACTTTTGCTTCTTGTATACTCATTTCTAAAGCCATTTTAAGTTCTTCTGAACTATTCAGTGATTTTGATTTAGACTTCGATTTAGTCTTAGATTTAGAACTCGATTTAGATATGGAACTCACATCGCTTGATCCTAATGTAACACCCATTTTATTTTTCCTAGTTCTTTTATATTTCTTATATGCTTTCCTGGTTTTCTTTGGTAAACCAGGTTTGCGGAGTTGTTTCCTGTAAAACTCAATCATATCATCTAGTTTCTCACCTGAGAATTTCTTTTTAAGTGAACTTTCTATTTCTTTTGACAATTCTTGTTGTAATGACCTTTTCAATAATTCATTAGTTTTATCTAATAGTGGTCTATTTGCTGCATCGGGTATCTCAAGTGCTTTGAGGATGTTAAAAATAATTTCCTCGGGTTTGTCATCATGTTTTGGGTCAATCAACATAGTGGCAAATGCTAAACGTTGTTTAGCATGTAATTTCTTAACTTGGGATACAATATATTCGGAGTATATTTGTTGAATCAGTGGATCGTCAATAGGTGATTTGCCTACTGCACTTAGACCTCGACGTTCGAATGTTCGAATATTAGGATCAGCACCTGCTTCAATTAAAAGTTTAACAGTACGATAATCTGTATCTGCGTGTAGTTGTGTGACTCTGCTCAATGACGTATGACCACGTTCATTTTTAATATTGGGGTCGGCACCAGATTCAATCAAAAGATTAATAATAACATGATTATTATTGCGCACACTCTCCATCAATGCTGTGACACCTTCTTCATCTTGAATATTCGGATCAGCACCAGCGTTAATTAAAAGTTTAATCATTTCTATATCAGAAGATTGTACTGCATTCATTAATGCAGTATTACCATCATTACTTTGAATATTAGTATCTGCTCCTGCTTCTAGTAAAAGTTTAATAACTGCAGTATCCGAATAGCGACTTCCTGAAGCCAATATTAACGCTGTCGAACCGCGGTGGAATCTACCTTTACTATTTACATCAGACCCTGCTGTAATTAATAGTTTTACAATAGCAGCAAGTCCGCTTGCTGCAGCTCCTAAAAGAGGAGGTCTTCCATAACTATCTTCTATATTAACATCAACCCCTGCAGCAATTAATAGTTTTACAATCTCTGTATGTCCGTCGCGTGATGCTATTATTAATGCATTGGTGCCTGTATCTTTCCCAGCGATATCTACCCCCGCTGTAATTAATAGTTTCACAAACTCCAAATTGCCTTCCTCTATCGACACTTCTAAGGCATTTTCCCCATATTTATTTTCCATATTAATATCAACACCACCCTTGATCAATTCTTTAAATTGTTGAATATTTCCTGACCGTGCAGCAGCAATCAATTCACTCATTTATATAATATACATAGAATTTAATTTATCTCTTCTTAGATTTCTTTTTGGATTTCTTTTTAGTCTTTGAACCTCTTGAACTTAATGTTTTATTAACATCTTTGAATTTATAATAATCTTTTTTTAGAACATTATATCCCATTAATTTTCTAATATTTCTTATTAATTCTACATAATAATTAGGGTTAATATTATGATTTACTTGGAAATCAATATTATTTTTATCATATAATGATATTTTTATAATATATAAATGTAATTTTACAAAATATGATCTATTATCACCAACATTATATGAAATATTTACATAATTGTCCTTATCTAGATATATACTAGTTGGAAAGAATATTAATTCTTGTTTTGATTCATAATTAGGTAATTGGAAAAAGGGTGATAATTCAGTTATTTCTTTTTTCTTCATATCTAATATAAAGAAAAATGCCGTATATAGTTTAAAGAATTTTTTAAAATATACCTTATCATCATTTGAATATTTAGATTTATCGATTGCAGGAATAAAATATTTATTCAGATTTGAATCTCCTTTATAATCTAGTACACCATGTCCCATTCCAAGGTATTTACCAGAACCTAAATCTACTAAATTAGTAGAATTTCTAATATGAAAATTTAATTCTGGATAACTTTCATGTATTTTCTTTAGGACTTTATCATTAATATTACATACCATTTTACATTTAAAATCATCATTTACCTCAAGTATTTTTAAGGGATTTATATCATATAACATATGTAATTTCTTATTGTGAATGAATGACCCCCAATTCTTCTCGAATTTAGTAGATAATTCTTCACATAGATTATCTTTATTAACATCATATTCTAATTTGTCTAAATTAACTTTTGAAACGAACATATGTCTCGGCGTCTCCTCTTGTTTCTTATTTAACTCATTTACTAATATATATATTTGATCATTGTGATAGAATAAACGCGGATCCTCTGGACCTTCTAAAATATGTTTTTCATGAGGAATAATTTTGTGCTTGAATTCTTTAAATTTAATTTCCTTATTTTTAACAAGGTTTGGGTCTATATCTAATATATTTTGTCTTAGTTTCTTCATATTTTTTGAAAATAATGATAATATTACAAAATTTATGCCATCCCAAGATCTTACATTTCCATACCAACCCCTGCTAGCAATTAATAAGTTATCACTATTATTAAGTGGGAGTATTGAACTATTGAATATAGTTATATCTTTATTAGTTAATAATTTATCATCTCTTTTTATTTCTTCTGATAAATTAATACAAGATAATTTAAGTTGTTCTCGTGTGAGATTATATTTCATTTATATAATATTAAAATAAATAAATTTGATTTAAAAATAAATAAATAATTATATTATATAAATGAATACAATGACTGATACTCAAACAACTCAAACAACCCCCGATGAGACAACACGTAATAGTCACCACCCTCTAGTACTTCAAAATATTGAAAATTCGTGTAGGTATAATACTAGAATTTTAGAAATTATAAATAATTCTGAAGAATATTTAAAAGATTTCTATGATGAATCACCTAATTTCACTTTTAGTAAGGATTATATTAACAAATTAATTTGGTTAACATATTCAGATAAGGACAAAAAACAAATTCTTGATAGAGAATTAGAAGAATATTTTAATTAGGAAATTTAATATAATATTTTAATAAAGTTATTTTATATTCATTAAACATTTTATTACATTTAATATTTTTTTTATTATTTTCATATAATTCAAATGTGTTGTAAATATGAAATATGTAATTATAAATCATAATTATATATATAGTATTATTTTTATTAAAAATCATCTTTGTTTTTATTAGATTCAGGTAGTGCTGAGTTATTATTACCAGTTTGAGTATCTGGATTATCTCCTTGTTGTTGTTCAGATAATTTTGCCATATCAACTGTATTTTGTTCTTCACTAGTAAATTGGTTATTATTATTATTATTATTATTATTATTATTATTATTATTACGAGTACTATCATAAATATTATCATAATTCGATAGGGCAAAATACTTATCTTCATACAAACCTTTTTCATTCATATCTAAATAAGCATTATTAATAATATCCATTGTAAAAGCACTATAAGGCAATATAGGATTGTATTTTAATAATGTAGCATATTCAGATGGAGAATATTGCATTGGATTAGGTTTAGTATCTTTTCCTTTAACTAATTCTTCATATTTTTGCTTATAATTTTCATCTGAACTATTGGAATTACTATTTTTAGGTATATCCGAAAACATATTATTATTATCTAAATTTAAATCTAATGTATCGGAAACTTTTTTAAGTTCCGTTTCTACTTTAATTAATTTTTGTTTCATACTGTAATCATAATATGCTAAACCTATAATTATTATGATTAATAATATAACAAAAATAGATAATAATATAATATTTATTTCATTATTATCAAAGATATCGTATAATTCAAACATATATATTATAAATATAAAAAAATTTAATTTATATAATAAAAAGATCTATATTTTTCCATATAATCATCTCTTTTGATATTTTTAATATAATCTTCAAACTCGCCTCCTTCTAACATACTTGTTATAAAATGTAAACTATATATTCCACATTCAGTATTATTTTTCTGATGTTGTATATCATTATATAAGAATTCCATATTTTTATTTGTTAATGATTTATATTGTTCAGATACAGTATCTACCAAATCTTTTATTTCTTTTGTAGGTTTGTCTGCTAAAGAATCAAAATAATAAATTGAAGGATTTTTCCGGCAACAAGGTGATAATTCAATATAAATAGATACCCAATGTGAACCAGATTCATCATGATCATCCAAATTAAATACAGAACCTATTTTTTTTACCCCATTATCCATATGTTCTTTGATATCGATATTACATAAATTACCAGATACACACCTATTTCCTAATTTTAAATCAAAATCCATAGGTAATGCTCCATAACATTTAAAATCTGGATAACATTCTTCATATTGTTTCAATACTTTTTCAATATCAGAAGTGGAGGCCCATTCATTTTTATTTTTGACCCATGAATTAGGCATTTGTGGTCTAAAATTATTTTTAAATCTATTTAATTCTTCAGGGGATAAATGTTTTATAATTTCATTTAATGTTATCCAACAACTTTCTGATTTACAATCAGACATACTTGATATTTTATTTACAATTTGTTTATATAATTGATTTTTATCATTTAAATTAATTTTAGCATTATAAAAATTATTAAATATATTTGCAATTTTTAATAATATATCATGATCAATACATGATAGTGTATTATTAGATTTTTTAGGGGAGCAATGTTTTTTGTTAAACGATTTTCTAGTTTTCCTATCATATGATTTTAATGATTTTAATGATTTTAATGATTTTCTAATTTTTTTAAATGTTTTTTTACCTTTAACCATTATATATAAATATAATATTTAAAATTAAAACACATATAATAATAAAATGGAACAATTACTTTCAAAGAAATCGGAACTTAATAATAATTTTAATGAAATTTTACTATTATTAAATAATATTGATTTAAAAGATAATTCTCTAGTAGATGAATTGAATAATAAAAATAAAATATTGAATCAATCAAATAATAAATTAATTAATGAAATATCTGAAAAAGATAAAATTATTTCTATGAATCAAAAAACTATATGTGATTATGAAAAACAAATAAACTTATTTAATAAAGAACAAGAAGAATCAAATAAGTTTGATATGTTTAAAGCTAAAGATAAAGAAGTACACGAGCAAAATAAAATCATTACAAATTTACAAAAAGAAATTAAAACATTAAAGACATTGTATACACTTTCAAATAAAAAATTAGTATGTGAGGTTAATGAAATTGTTCAAGAAACACCTGTTAAAGAAACACCTGTTAAAGAAACACCTGTTCAAGAAACACCTGTTAAAGAAACACCTGTTAAAGAAACACCTGTTAAAGAAACACCTGTTAAAGAAACACCTGTTAAAGAAACAAGTGATAATGTGGAAGATATAGAACAAGATTCTGATGAGCAACTTGATGTAGAAACCATCACCTGGTACAAAAAAGAATACTATATGTTAGACGAAGGAGGCGAAAAAAAAGTGTTTGAAATTGAGGATGATGATCTGGGAAAAGAGGTGGGATTATGGGTTGATAATAAGTTGGTGCGTCCTGGTAAAAAGTGATGAAGAATTATTAATTACTTGCCCTTTAAAAATAATGTAAATTGTTTATCAATATTTGTTTTAAAAAATTTTAAAAATTTATTTTTATCTTTTAAATAAAATTCAATTAAATCAGGATATAAATAATTCTTTTTACAAACTTCTGGAGTATGATGTAACTTATCTGCGACTTTTTGGACACATTCTTTCAAATCTTTATTTGCGTCATCTTCATTAGAATTGAGCAAATATTTAATTAATTTAATATTTGCTGACCAAGTCCTAAAATCTTTACTTGAAAAACTCCCAAATTGTTTAATATATGAATTTACATCTGTAGAATGGACATTAAATTTAATATTAGATTCATCTTTTTTATATGTAAATATTCTAGCATTATTTTTTATAGTTTTCTTTTTAGTTTTAAGGTGTTTTTTTATTGTTTTATTATTAACATCGCATGTATTTCTTACACTTTTTTTACCAATAAAATCTATTGTCACTTTATCTTTATTAACTAATATATGTTTATTTTTAAGAGTAGATACACCATATGAATTATTTTGTCTAAGGTATTCATCATTACCTACTCTAAAATCACAATCCATAATTAATTTTAATATCATTGAAACTTGTTTGAGTTTTTCATTTGAATCTAATTTGAGATTTTTATTAATATCTGTATTAATTTTCTTGTATTGTAATCCGAATAAATAAAGATCATTAAATTTTTTCTTCTTCATTTTTTCTGTGAATTTTTTATTATAAACGTATTGGGATCTATTTTTATTATCATATCCTATTGCTAATACTTTTGCTTTTTTATTAAGGTTGATCTTAACATCGTCATATGCTGGTGGAAGATATAATCCTTCTAAAGCATCATCTATAGTTTTTTTATTTTTTATAATATTATTTCTTTTATCAAAAAAAATATATCCTTTTCCTTTTTTTTTTCTAAGAATATAATTCTTCATATATAATTTATAATATTAAAAAAACTTAAAACAATAAATTATAAATACTTTACATTCTCAAAGTAAATTTGATTATTTTAATTTAATATTACCATATTCAAAAGTCAACAAAGTTTACTATCTTAAAACATACTAAACTCTCCAATACTTTAAGAACACAAAGAACAATATGTCTTGTCTGATTGATTTGTCTAAGAAAACTATTAGTGCAGTCAAGGTTATACAGGTTGCGTGGTTGAAAAACCACCCAAGATGTTGTCCTATCTGTTACGACTCCCTAGAAAAGTCTAAGGGTCTCGTTGATACCCCGTGTGGTCACAAGTTTTGCCTGTCTTGCTATGTAAGACTGGAGGAACCCAGTTGTCCCATGTGTCGTGCAGACACTCATTTGGCTGAACCAAAGTTACCCGCCGGTGCTGTTCTGTTTGACCACGCAAAAGCATTACGCACTGCCAGGAGGCATACAGAAGAACAGGCATACCTGCGCGGTCAAATACACGCCCTGGAATCGCACATAGACACTCAACATAAAACAATGCACGCCCTGGAGTTACGCATAGACACTCTACAAAAAACAATAAAACACCTTGTAGACATGTCTCTGGCGAGGAAGACTGAGAGATGTTCTGATAATCAAATATATCAAAAATATTTCATAACAAAGTGAGTCAGATAGTTTTGATCAAAAAGAAAAACAATATAAAATAAATAACGTGGTAATTTTTTAGATTCTCAGAATAAATTTGATTTTTATAATTTAAGATTTTATAATTCCAAATAATCATTGTTACGAAACAACAATAACAAACACTACTAAATTCAAATAACATGTCGGCAACCTCAAAATCCGTCGCTAAAACTGCAGCACAGAATGGGACCATTCTTTCGAAATCTGTTGATGAGGAAAAGAGATACAAGGAATCTTCTGAGGCACAGAAGTCTCTACAAAAACCAGTACCTCTTGGTCCTCCATCAATCAATCCACAGGAGCGCGCTGCCGAACGCCAGGTCAATAGTCGTATGCAACGATCCGACGCAGTAGATATGTTACAGATTCCTGTAAATTCCGGTATGGACGATGCCAATAAGTCTGCCGCTGATGTATTTAATACTCAAGGGGAGGGTGCCTTCTTCAAGCACGTCTTTACAGACCAAGATACTGGTCGCACTATGTCATATAGCGAAATGAGGTCAATGTATGGATAATATATAAACAACAAAAACAATATAAAACAAATAAAAGAATAAAAATATAAAAACTATGAATAGACAAAAAAATACTACCTTTTTTTACAAATTTGAAATATTATAAAATATTTTTTTATTATAAATATGGATTCATTTCTTAAGCAAAAAACTATTCATGCGAACGAAATCGTGGAACTATTATCCGACGCTAAAATGTCCAAGAAAGGACATAAATCTACTGAGCAACCGGCATTTACTAGAGGGGAGTTTAGTGATTTCAAAGCAGGACATGACACTTTACCAGAAATACCTGATTCATTAAATAGGCATTTTAAGTTGTTATATGAAATTGTGGGCGATCCTGAAATAGAAATATATATAAATGATTGGACTATAATGTCATTGAATGAAGCATTAGAAAAATATGAATATTATAAGAATGATGGACAGTCGAGCATATTTGATATTGCTTATACTTATGCAGGTATGGGTCATATAGATGTATTGTCTTGTAATCTGTATAATCATTTACTATTTATGAGAAGAGACGGTGGATCAAATGGATGGGATAGAGAATATAATTATCTACAAGCGAAGAATTTTAATTATAGAAATTATGAATATTTCTATTTTAATAGTTGGAAAAATAAATTGTAATATATAATATAATGATAGTATTTGGTAATAAAGTATCTGGACAAGATGCTGTAAAAGGGTTAATGTATATTAAGAAACCTTTATATTCAAGATACGGAATGTTATTTGATATGGGACCTAGTAAGATAAATTCAATGTGGATGAAAAATACATATATCCCATTAGATATAATTTTTTTAGATGAAAATATGAATATAGTAGGGTATAAAGAAAATAATATACCACATTCATTAAAACAGATAAAAATAACTAAAGTTTCTAGATATGTGTTGGAAATGAATTCTGGTTCAGTTGAAGATAATAATTTGAATATAAATGATAAAATATATTTTATAAATATTAAATGGATAATAATATTTCTGTTAATATTTTCAATATTTTTTTATTATAAATATATATATAAATGAGCACATCGACAAAAGCAAAAACAGCGGTGGAAAAAGAGAAAGAAAAACAAAAAATTAAGGAAGATAGCGTATGGACATTAGAACAAGAAGAATTATTAGCAGAATGGGCAGAAAAAGCATCTTGTTATAGGTGGTTACACCATCATTCCGAAAAGAGATATAGATGTAGGAATTTTGGTTTTACAATACCTGTTATTATTTTATCGACCTTGACTGGGACTGCTAATTTTGCTATGGATTCTTTTGTTCCCCAAGAACAAAAGAAGATGGCCATGGGAATAGTAGGTGGATTCAATATTTTTGCTGGTATAATGTCCACGTTACAAAATTTCCTAAGATATGCTGAGTTAATGGAAGGGCACAGATCTTCTAGTGTATCTTGGTCTAAATTTAGTAGAAATATTGCTGTGGAATTGGCATTAGATGAGAAAAGAAGAAAACCTGCAGGAGATTTTTTAAAAATATGCAGAGCAGAATTTGATAGGTTAATTGAGCAATCTCCTTCAATTGATGATAAAATTATAATTTCTTTTGATAATGTGTTTAAAGAAAACGATATAATAAGACCAGAAGTATGTAATGGTTTAAAGAAATGTAAAATATACAAACCTTCTAAAGAAGATAAGCTGACAAATATTTTAGCGACGGCGGGTGGAAAACTATTAGCGAAAAAAGATAACTTGAAAACGGTCAAATCATGGAAGAGATTGGAAATAAAACAAAAAGTCACAGAAAATACCGAACCCCCTGTATTAAAGTTGAATACTAATGACAAACCGGAAGTTGTGACTCCCGAACTACCTAAAATTAACGAAACAGACGAGAAAAAAGAAGTTCAACTAAATTTAGAAGCATTCATAAATGATATAGAAGATATTGAAAAAGGTGACGCTGAGCCATAGACCGATTGGGTTTAAGTATTAAAAAAATAATAATAATAATATTAATATGGATTTAAATGGTAGCAATTTTAATATATATACAGATGGTGCTTGTACAAATAATGGAAGAAAAGGAGCGAAGTGTTCTATAGGTATCCATTTCCCTGAAAATAATGAAATAAAATTAGAAGACATTAGTAGAGTTTTAAAAGTACCCAAACCTACTAATAATGTTGCTGAACTGACGGCAATATTAGAATCTATGAAAAAGGTAAAAGGTATCGTATATACTCCTATTTGTATTTATACTGATTCAGAATATTCTTTAAATGTATTAACTAAATGGTATCCCAAATGGACTGAGAAGGATAAGAAGAGTAAAAAGAATGTTCTTTTAATAAAAGAAACATATGATTTATATGTACAATTACCTGTTTATTTATTTCATATAAAAGCACATACTAACTTAAAAGATGAACATTCTATTGGGAATGCAATGGCAGATAAGTTGGCAACGGATGCGTTAAAAAATAAATTTGAAATTGGTGGAGGAAATATTTTAAAATACTTCGAATAATGGAACATCTTAAAAGTGAACAACTAATCCTTCTCCAGCAAAATCTCACTTATGAAACATATGAACAATTTGTAAATATGTTTGATAAGGATGAAAAAATCCCAGAGGATCGTGAAGAAAGAAATAATTTCATTATAGAAACTATGAAAACTCACGAATTCTGGGGGGAGATATATGGTTGGGGAAACAAAAGAGTATATAAACGTATTCCCAAGTACGACAACTCCGATCTGATATGCATTGGTCCATATGGAATATTTGCTTATAGCATAGGAAAAACTAAATCAGAATTAATTAAATTCCTAGACGGATTTAGAGACTTAGAATCATTTAATACTTTGAAAATTCCTACTGATTGTTTACCAGTTGAAGAGACATTTCAAGTCCCTATGTTTGAACGGTGGAAGAATGATTCAATGTGTCAATAATCATAATTAATCAAACAATCTATTAATAATATTTTTTTTCTAATATAATTATATATATATAATGGTAAAAGGATATAATCCTGTTTCAATGAGTGAAAAAGAAGATTTAGATGATTGGTTATCTGAATCGGAAGATAATATAGTAATATTTACTGAAACAGAAAAGACTTTATGTTTAAAAAAGAGTTATTTTTTAAATCCCCACGCGAATGATATATATAAGACTTGTATTATTGAAAATCATGCATTAATGGTTAAACCTACATATTCATCTAAAAAAAATTATAGAAATATCGGTTTTTATTTGGGGAAGTATCAGATGATAGATAATAAGTCATTCATAGAGACTTTAAAAACAGGTAGAGTATTTAATTTAGAAAAATCTGGATTGGGAGCGGGTCATCCAGGATTACCAAAAGGAATGTTGAGTGCCAACTTTATAAGTCAAGAATTATTGGAATTATCACAAATAGGTCTGTCTAAATTAACCGGGAAATTGACCAAGACCAAGATAATGACAACCTATCCTAGCAAACACCCTACACCTGGGGAGACATTTATAGTTTTCGGCAAAAATATTAAGGGTGAAAAAAAAAAGTATACTAACGTCAAGTTCCCTGTAGTACATGATGTACAACTAGGGAAGAAGATCGCAATGGAGGTATATGATAATAGTAACAGTGGTGATACTAATATACCTCATAAGGAAGATGTATATTTTAACGAATTAGTTTCAAGTGCGTTACTTGATTATAGTGATATCTGGTACAAAGGCATGAATGGTTATTTGAGGAACGGATCTAAATTTTTCGATTCATTTTACTTTAAGATGTATTGTCAAGAATGGCAAGGTGCCCAAGCATCATTATATGAACAACCACATGACACATTGTTTCCAGGTCTCACTAAGGAAGATTTATTTGACCTGATCGTCAAAAAGTATAATCCTACAAAATCTCATAAAGAAGAACTTGCCCTTGCTACAAAAGAGGACCTAGTAGGTGTACACTTTGGCATGGTTATGCAGCATAAACCTGAAATAGGTACATGTATTATAAATATTAAAGACAGAATTAATAGAGTGGATAAATGTTTTTTAGAGTTTGCACCCCGATCACAGGGTAACAAAATGGTTTTATACAGAGGTATGACACAGCAATACCACGGTATAAGTAAAATTGGTGATGAAACATTAATATCATCATATATGTCCCTGACTTCGGTCAAAAATGTTATGTATAAAGAAGGGTTTTGGGATGAGGTCCATAATTGTTGTTTCTTTGTTTTCACACTTGATAAAGGTATTCCGTATATTAATATGGTGAATAATAATATATACGCTTATGAAAAAGAAATCCTATTACCTAGAAATCTAAAGGTTAAATTAACATCTATCGAAGATAGTACCCAAATTATTAATAAACCTCATAAAATTTTCCATATGCAAGTCAGTCTTCAAACACCTGATCAGTTTAAAATAGATACTGGATGTAGAGTATATGATATAGTAAAAATAAGTAAAAATAAAGATATGAAACCACCTAAAATATCAGTTTCCCCTCCTAAAAAATCAGATAAATCTTTAGCAATTACTACACCAATAATGAATATAAATTCAGAATTAGATCCAGTTATCCATAAGACTAAATTACCGCGTTGTCCAAAAGGTTCGTTGCGTAATAAGAAAACAGGTCTATGTGAATCTAAAACCAGTAAAAAACCTCCGACACCACCACCTAAAGTAAGTAGTTCCTCATCCATCGACATTTTTAGTAGTACACCCAAGGTAATTAAAGTAAAGAGTAAAAAGACTTTAAAAGTAGATACAGTAAAAGATGTTAAGGTTGTAAAAGATGTTAAGGTTGTAAAAGGCGTGAAGGATGTAAAAGATGTTAAGGTTGTAAAAGATGTAAAAGATGTTAAGGTTGTAAAAGGCGTGAAGGATGTAAAAAATATGATTAAACTGGCAGTTCAAGGAAACAAGAAAGTAAGTTTTGTCCAAGATAATCCTAAAAGAAAAAATACTAAATCATTTATTAGATATTCAAACTATAAGAAATCGAAAAATATGGGGGAAATATCAAAATATGGAGGGAATGTAGGTGATATAGTAAATGATTATAATAAAGGATATCTAAAAATATTAGATAAGTCAAACTCGTCAATTAAACTACTAAAACCTACACCAACCCTCCCCTCTAAAAAAATTAAAAAGAAAACATCTAAAAAAAAAACAACCTCGAAAAAAACTTCGTCCTCTGTAAAATCAATCAGATTAAATGATGCTCTGGATAATTTAATAACTATTAATGGACATGGTGGGTTTAATACACAAAAAATTGAGGTACCTGAGTGGTGTCAGGTAATGATCCCGCATGCTGGTGGATTAGAGGCAGATTATACTACACCAGATGCTAACAAAGACAAATTATATGAAGAAGATTTATATAAAAATAAATATTTCAACTATAAGGAAGGATGGAAATTATATCTGCCAGGAGATATGATTAATAACTTAAGAGTAAGTACATTTAGCGATGGAGCATCATGTAATACTATAAATAATCTTCATACTTTACAGAAACCATTATCAATTAAGTGTAAAACAGGTAGTACATTTGATAAGATTTGTCCATTATATTGTACGAAAAAAACAGCACCGGGTACTCCTGGATTTGATTATATTAAATATAAGGGAAAAAAGAAGATAAAAATTAAGGCGTGCGCCCCATATAAATTAAGTGACTTGTTTAATGAATTAAAAGATAAATTAAATAAACTATCCGAGGACGAAAAGAAATCCATATCACCACAAAAAGACCAACCTATTTTATTAATACCATTTACGTGTAATGCTAAACAAGGTTCGCGGTTAAATAGATTTGATAATGATAATAATAAAGAACATCTTACAAGTATATATCATAAATTATATGATGAGAGGATATAATTTATTACCATATATAATATAAAGGATTTCCTAAAGAATATCCTAATTTTTCTTTTAATGTTTGTGTAAAACTAAATGTGCCATTTACGCAAATATTACCCCACATATCTCTAGTATGATTTTCTTTCATAAAATATTTATCATTGGAGTACAAATATATTATTATTATTATTATACATGAGTATAGAATAATTTCAGATTTATCCATTGAATTTATATGACAATTTAATAATTTAATCAAATTTAAGCGACCATATCTGCTTTAATAGTTGGATAATGATTATAGTTTTCTAATATAAAATTGTCCTCATTAATATTATTAATATCTGTAATTTTGTTGGTGAGTTTTAATTCAGGAAAATTATTAGGAATGCGGTGTATTTGTTCGCCGATTGCGTCTATATGATTTATGTAAATATGAGCATCTCCTAAAACGTGATGGAAATATCTGGGAGTATATCCTGTAATAGAACCGATAATATGTAATAATATAGAATAACTAGCAATATTAAATGGAACACCCAAGAACATATCACCTGATCTTTGATATAGTTGAGCATCTAAGAATTCATTATCTATACTAAATTGTATCATAACATGACAAGGAGGTAATGCCATTTTATCTAAATCGCACGGATTCCATGCTGATAAGATAATTCTTCTACTGGCGGGGTCATTATTGATTAAATCAATAACATTTTGTAATTGGTCGACGCCTATTGAATTTTTATCATTATAATCAGATCCAAATCTTCTCCATTGAAATCCATATACAGGTCCTAGTTCACCCTGTTCATAATTCAATCCTCTGGATTCAAGAAATTCTTTAGATGCATTGGCATCCCAAATATGAACATTTTTATCATTCAAATCTTTATTTGAAGTAGAACCTTTAACAAACCATAATAATTCTCTTAAAATAGTTTTGAATGGCATTCGTTTAGTAGTGAGTAATGGAAAACCTTCTCTTAAATCGAAAGTCATTTTCTCACCAAATGAAGAGATAACTATAGAATTACGAGATGGTTTGATATTATTTTTATATAAAATACTTTTCATTAAATCAAGATATTGTTTTTCTTGTTCATTTATATATTTAATATTTTGGTAAACATTATAAGTCACTCCATGTAGTGTGTCTCCGTTACAAATTACTGTGACTTTATCACTATCTTTATATTTTTTATTCATCAATTGAAATTCATTATAAATTTCCATCCTGAAATCTAATTCGGGATACATATATTTAGTATCTATTAGATTAGTATAGTGTGTATGTTCTGATTTAATAATATTATAAGTTACAACTGTTTCATATACTTTATTAATCATATATAAATAATTACTGTGAATATGATTATAAAGTTGTCCCCCACCTATGATAAATTTATCACCTAATAGGTTTCCATTCAGTTCTTCTTGTTCTAAATATTTATAACAGAAATTAAAATCATTAAATACTTTAATATTAGGATCTTCAAATTTCATTTCATTAAAATGATTTTTGGTGATAATAATATTAATTCTGTTTTGTAATGGTTTATATTTATCAGGGATTGATTTCCAAGTATTATATCCCATAATAACAATATTTTTATGATTTTTAGTATATTCTTGTGATGTAATTTGTTTAAAATATTTTATATCTTCAGGTATTTTAAATAATAGATTATTATCATATCCAATAATGTTTTGATTATTTTTACAATAAATTAGGTTTAGTTTCATTTTATTATATTTTATTATTATTTTTTTATATATTAATCAAATTTATATATTTTTTATATATATAATATATCTATGAAAAATAGTAATAACACGAGTAAAATACTGATAGCATTTACATCAATTGTATTTTTATTTTTTATTTATGAGGTTATGACAAATTCTAGTAAAGTAAATCAAGTAGATTTAGTGCCAAAACAAGCAAAACAACCAAGTGAAATAGTTATAAACATAATTGAAAAAAAGAATAATAATTCTCCGCCTGTGCCTGTACCTGTACCTGTACCTGTACCTCCGCCTGTACCTCCGCCTGTACCTCCGCCTGTTTCTGTTCCTGTTCCTGTTCCAGCACCACCTACACCAATTTGTTCTTGTAGACCTATTAGACTAGTTTGCGGTGAATGTGTT
>Ga0209533_1000690_pt1 | contig 32060 bp, 35 predicted proteins | sample COG_04_FD_184748 | JGI IMG/M metagenome (GOLD analysis project Ga0209533, IMG submission 184748) | Pelagic Microbial community sample from North Sea - COGITO 998_met_04 (SPAdes) (version 2) | ecosystem: Environmental > Aquatic > Marine > Neritic zone/Coastal water | place: Helgoland, sampling...
CCTGAAGTAGTAGTACCTGAAGTAGTAGTACCTGAAGTAGTAGTACCTGAAGTAGTAGTACCTGAAGTAGTAGTACCTGAAGTAGTAGTACCTGAAGTAGTAGTACCTGAAGTAGTAGTACCTGAAGAAGTTGTGGAAGAAGAAATTATGGAAGAAATACCTACCCCTGATGACTACAATGTTCTGGTATTATCAGGTGGTTCTATTAAAGGATTAGCCATATTAGGGGCAATTCAATGCGCTTCTGATAAACGACTTTTAACACAAGTTGACACTTTTATAGGAACATCGGCTGGTGCAATGATAAGTTATCTTTTATGTATAGGTTATACACCAATCGAAATGATTGTTTATTTATGTAAACAGCAATTACTGGAAAAAATGTCAACTTTTAATCTGGTTGCTCTGATACAGGGAAGAGGTGCGTCATCATTTACCTACCTCTCTGAACATCTTGAGAAAATGACAATTGATAAAATAGGTTACCTACCGACAATGGTAGATATATACAAAAACTTTGGAAAAACTTTGGTATGTGCAACGTATAATTTAACAGAAAAAAGATCGGAATATATAAGATACGAAACACATCCAAACGTTCCTTGTATAACAGCATTACGTATGTCGTGTAATATACCTCTAATTTTTGAAAGATTTAAATATGGAAATTCTATGTATGTTGACGGAGGTATATCTGATAATTTTCCTATTCAATTAGGTGACATACCAGGTAAAAAGGTATTGGGTATATTACTTGGTATTGGTCGCGATAACATAGATGTGGATATTGAACAGAACACTCTAGAGTATATTTTCAAATTAATGATTGTACCGATTGATCAATCTGTTAAGTATAAAATAATGAATGTGTCAAAAAAATGTAAAATAGTGGAACTCACTCTTAACAGTAAATGTAAAGATATAAAGTTCTTCAATTTCAATGTTGCATCTTCCGTTAAATTAGACATGTTTACACAAGGATATGATCAAATGAGAGATAGTCTCGAATAAATATTTAATTATAAAACATTATTTTGGAACACCTCCTATAAAAAAGTAGAATCCCAATCATTATTCGTGGAGTACACTATATTTATAATATATTTTGGACCATGCTTTTTAGTGAGTTCGGTCGTGTATAACTACATGAGTTATTCTGTAATTTTATTCTCGTGAATAAAATTAGCACGGTTGATATATTGATTTCCTTTTAAAGTTCATTTTCGTAGTTCTTTTTTCCTCCCATACCTAGTTCATTCGCTACATTGTCGTTTTGTTAAGAGTCATGTTTTTCTTTATAAATTATAATAATATTATTTTTATCTCCATCTTCTTTCTTGCCAATCTTCGTTAATCTGCGGTACTAAATTATTGTATCTTAACGAAATCTTTTGAAGATTATCATTGACATAATCACGTAACACGTGAGCTTGTCCGTGTATATCTAAATCACCCCTTACAAATCTTTGAAAAATATCGGTCATTGTAACAGAGTACATTTCTAAAATATTATGTATTTCTTGATCCTTCTCCACCTTTTTCTGTCTACGTCTCAAAACATCTCCCCATTCTTTTTCATTAATATCTTTTAACAAATACTTGATGCGTAAATCTGTATGGTCTTGTATACCGACTTGACGAGGGTATCTTCTTGCTACAACTCTACTTACATGAGCAACTGAACGATGACACTTCTCCCACTTAGGAAAATTTCTTTAAATTTTTTTCAATAATATTTTTGTAATAGTTTACAGCTACTGGATCCGCCTTTATATAATCATAATTTATAGATATAATACTTAATCCGGCTAAAGTTTTTACTCTTGACAGAGCTGAATAAGCCTGTCCATATTCAAACATGTCAGATAAATCAATCTCGGCATAGTCCAAACTTCTACCTTGAGATTTATGAATAGATATTGCATATGCTATATTAATAGGAATCTGAGATGCTTCTAATACTTCTCGTCCTTTCTCATTTATTACCCAAGTATTCATAAAAATTATTCTTTCTATACCGTTAAGAAACCGCACAACTGGCATGTCAGAAACAAATTTGACGACAACTCCTCTACTACCTTTAATTAAACCAAAAGATTGATCTATATTAATAGCAAGAATTACATGAGCACCAATGCATAATTCTATTCTTTGTTCTACTGGACAATACTTGATAAATTTATTTATTAAGTATTGTCCAGTAGTTTTTATAGTCATTTCATAAGCATAAAAGTATCTTCCATCTTCAGCCAGCTTATCAAGCTGTATATTATTCTCAATTGAGACATTATTATCTCGTGCATATATTTTTGTCGGTCTAATATTATCTAGTACTACACCAATTCTATTATTTAATACATCACGTGTGTTACATGTTAAATTACCAATTCTAATATTATTCAGACACTCTTGGAATACCCGATCACTCTGTCGAATAATTTCGTCAAGGTATATAACATTTGGTATACAACTATCCCATGTTTTTGCCTGAAAACAAAAATCCATAGTACCTTTACATGATAATTGGAGAAAATCACCTGAAAGTATTAGTTGAATACCACCAAACGGTTTAGAATTACCTCTTACTGTTCTTGCAATATGTTCCAATCTGTCAAAAAGTGTAGGATGAATCATACTTATTTCATCTATAATAAGACAATCAATAAATACCAATCTATTCTTAAGAGTTTGGCATGGTTTATTTCTATATCCAATTCCAAGAAAATCTTTGAGAGTTGTTCCTTTTAAAATGTTAGCCGAATCAATTGTTGTTGATGTAATAGCAACACGTATTCTAGTATTGTCAATGAATGATTTTAAAACAGAAGTTTTACCTACACCTCCAGCACCTGTTATAAATATGCTTTCACCTCTATTCATTATTGACAAAGCATCATTTTGTTTTTTCTTGAACTTTATATAATTATGTACTGGTTTTAATTTTACATGTTTATTACTCATCTCTTTTATTTTAGTTGAAAATCTAGTTTTAGATTGAACCATTGTATAATTGATTTTTTATGAGTCTAATTATACAAATAATAAATCATGGTAAACAACTGCTTTTTATGCTTACAAATATGTCGAACTCGGAGATGTAAAACATGCTCTCTGGTATCTCATACTACATGCTGGGTTAATTTCAAGAATAAGTCCGAAGTTTCTTACAACTGTCCTCAGTGCCGCACACTGTTAGATACGAAACTTCATAATACACGTTCTAACCGATTAGATGAGAAGAGCCTTATATATGTTATTAGTAAATGTATAGAATTAAATATAGCAGCAACAAATTTGTTTATGAAACTGGAACAAACTATAAAATTATACACTATTATTTCAGATAATACATGGTTTTTGGAAAGTAATCAAAAATTTAATGAGGTTGCTAAAAGAAAACTATTAAGTCTTATACATGAAAATAATAATTGGTATGAAGGGGTTCAATTATATGAAAGAATATGGAACCAGTAGTATTTGTAATTATAATTATTTTCTGATAAAACTCTTACTAAGGAAGAAACGAATACACTAGATTTATAATATATGTTAACATATATTATAATACAACTCTCTTATTTCCGAATGTTTTTTAGATCATGCCGGCCCCCACTCAACTGTAAGAACATCGGAAGTTCCACTGAACATTTTATTAACATCTTTGAGAGACATTTCGGGCTTTCCAAGCTTTCTATTAACAAAGTTATGAAAATTAACAAAGAATATAATTAGATTTTCTCTACCAGAGACAACTTCTTCTAAATAATGCTTTTGTGATTCTATATATGCACATGCGTGGTCAGCACATACTTCACATGGTAACATAACTGGAATACCTTGAATGAACGACTTCATACGATTTTTCCAAAAGGGAGATGCTTTCTTTGGATATTTATACGCACCGTTATGAAGAGAAAACCACATTGCCGGACCCCACACAGCTGGATTTCCTGTATTTGCATTGTCTAAATGTGTATACTTAATTTTCATAGTATATGGTTCGTTAATACTCACTCTCTTTTTTGATTTGGGAAGTGATTTGGGAAGTGGACAAGGATAAACCTGACCAGATTTACTATAAGATTTTTTCATTTATTATAGTAATATTTATAATTAAATATTTATTCAAATACCATGTCGTTCCTTAATAAATCTTCTTTTATCTTTTGAAGTCTACTCTCTGATACTAATATATTTTCATTTTCACCGCGTCTAGCATCAAACCAAATTTTCTTAGTAATCACAAATTGAAGGAGTTTTTTATAATTTGGTGTACCACAGTAAGGAATTTCCGAAATACCATAGTCTTCAAATTTAGTAAACAAACCTCTAACTACTTCATGTTTTAATATACTTATATCAAGCTTTGTATTTTCCGATACACCCTCAATATTATTAAATTCTACAAGTTTCTTATATGAAGTATGTGAACCTACTCGAAAAATATTAGAATTATAATCTGTTCCGCACATTATACATAAATCTAGTAATTGAGCATGAGATAGTTCCAATTCTGTTTGTACGGCATTGTTTTCAATTACAATAGCCGTATCAGCTTTTGTATCTATTTTTGTGATAAATACGGGGGCACCGTACGCAATTACATCGGTATCTTCTGATAATACAGCATCCACAATACCATCTATACATAATTTGGCACACATTTTTTCAGCCTCCCAGGGGGCAGTGAAATGAGGAACTGACATAATATCAAACAATTGTTTTGATGTGTTAAAATCTTCCTCAGTAACATGAATAATTTGACATTTTTTCTGTTCAACCTTTTCTATAACCCAATCCATATCAATAGAATTCGATCTAGTACCCAATAATCTCTTTGTAGGATTTTTACGGCGTCTTTCCCATAATTGAGTAATTATTTCGTGAATTTCTCCTGTTTTGTGATATTCATCAACAGCTTCAATTAATTCATTAACTTTTTTCTCAAGCTTATCTCTTTCCATTCTACGTCTTACACGTTCTTCTTCCTTCTCAGGTGGCGATTTGCCATCAAAAATAAATATACAATGCATATGATTTCTTCGAAGGCTTGTAATAAGGTTTATAAATGCCAATAACCATCTTTCACCTGCAATTGCTTTAAATTTATACATATACAGAGAAATATCAATTGCAACTTTTTTGAAGCTAAAATTTGAAATATGCATTTCTTGAAATACATCAGGACATTTGTCTCTGAGAAATTTATTAAGATTCTTGATTCCCATTTTTTATATAATTTATATAATATCTAAAGTTATTTCGATTTCATTTTTTTTAAATCTTAGCAATATGTAAGAGATGAGCAACAAGCGTAAACCGGAAATGACGGAGCAATATGAATTAAAGAAAACCAAGAAACGAAGACCACGTTTCAAATTAGAGAATGCTCCACCTATAAAATCTATACAAGATCTTGTTGATATTGGGCATTCACTCAAATTCTACAAGAATATAGATTCCATTATGCTTTGGCGTATTACACCTTATCTTGAAGAACTTATCAGCCTCATTGGAATGAAGGCGCTTAAGGATTCTGTCTTTTGTCAGATTCTATATTATCTCCAAGGATTACATACACGTAATTCATCACAGGAATATTTACACACAATGCTATATGGACCTCCGGGCTCTGGTAAAACATCAGTTGCCAAAATAATAGCCAAAATATACCAAGGGCTTGGTGTGCTATCAAAAACAGGACCGTTTAAAATCGCTTACCGCGATGATTTTATAGCTGGTTATTTAGGCCAGACTGCAATTAAAACACAAAAACTTCTCAAATCATGCATTGGGGGAGTTTTATTTATCGATGAGGTATACGCCTTAGCACCAAGGGATAGCGATCGAGATTCCTTTTCAAAGGAGGCATTAGACACTCTAACTGCCTTTTTATCAGAACATAAGAGTGATTTTTGCTGTATAGCAGCTGGTTACGAAAATGATATAGAAAAATGTTTCTTTGGTATGAACCAGGGTCTGAAAAGACGATTTCCATGGATACATAAAATAGAGGAATACAATCCGACAGAGCTGTCTCATATATTCTTCAAAATGGTTAATGAAATCAATTGGGAGATTTCAATGACGTTAAAAGATATGTCAGAAATTATTAATGAAAACAAATTTTATTTCAAACATGCAGGTGGTGATATTGAGACTTTTCTCAGTAAATGCAAGATGTCACATGCAACTCGTGTAATTGGCCTCGACAGTACATTTCGTTTTGTACTTACAAAAGAAGACATACTTAGTGGTATAGAATTGGTAAAGAAACATAAAAAGAAGAAGAAGGAAAATACTATTCCTATGGGATTGTATATGTAAAATAACATATACAAACTTATTTTAAATACTCAAAAAGTCTATATTTTACTCTCTCCAGAATCGTATCAGCCATCATATCTGGAGCAACAGGTATGTATTTAGAGGCTATCTTTGTAAAAAATAAAAACTCAATTATTCCGACAAATGAAAATACAATTATATTTTCTATTAGTATTTTCTTAATATCTATTTTTGCACCTTTATAATAATAGTATGTATACATACTTGCCAATGTCACAGTTAATCCGACAATTATAAGAATTCCTGTGATAAGTAATCTACGATGATTAGATGTTACATCTTTTGCCTCACCTTTGGCACTTGTTTGTATGTCTTTTGACATCTTATTTATACTATCCCAGTCAATATAATTGGTAACTTGGGAATTATTAATTTTAGTCAGAACAGTTCCTATATTATCATTAATTGATGAAGTAATAACATTTGATATACTTTCTCTTTCAAGTTTTGATATATAAGTGAAGAATAGTAATGTTAAAAACGTAAACAATATTAGTACATGTAAATTTATGTTAATCCTATAATTTGCATTCTCGTCCATTATTTTATATTATTCCAATATAAAATAATTATTTGGGTTCATAGAAAACTATTTAGGACAAAAATATAAATATATTCTTTCCGAAGCCTTGTCACCGATACGACGTTGTTTACCGGTTGTTAACGTAAACTTGATATCTGCTAGTAGTTTAGCGCATAAATGATCAGGCGTTCTTGTATACTCACCTATTAATATTTGTACAGTTGGGTATACATTCACAATTTGTTCAGCTACCTTTTCTGTAATCTGTGGTATCAGAGACAATAGAGATATAAACCATACTTCAGATGTCATATTAGACTTCTTTTTCTTTTTGAGGGTGGAAGCATACTTTCCAGAGCTCATAGATCCACTTTCGTGTTTAAAAAACTTTTCACTATCTTTCTGAAGTTTGTCTTTTATCTTTACAAGATACTCAGATGTTTCATTAATCGACGATGTCTTATACACCTTAATACCGTCTCGTAACTGTGTATTGATTATGCTTCCAATAAGAGTGGAGACCGGAAGGCCAAATACCTTGTCAGTAAGAGGTTTGTCCAAATCCCCCTCTATTAAGTAAGTTATACGTTCAACATCAATACCACTGTGAAGTAATCTAGCCTTTTGCTCTCTCGATCTTCCGTCACATATACTTGCCTTGAGATCGGCAATAGTCTTCCTTTCAATAATCAGAACTGTTTCATCTCCGTCTCGAAATAATATGTCTCCTATATCCAGAGTCTCAATAATAGGATTATGTTGTTCTAATATTTTAATCAACCCGTGCTCCCTATTATCAATTACCATTTCAATTGTCATCTTTCATATTACCCTCTATTGTTTTAAAACCCATTTTTAATTACAATATATATGTATAATAATAAAAATGGATCTCATAATAATAAAAGAATTTTGTAAAACTCAGAAGAATGGCTCAGAATTACAAAAATTATCTCAACACGGAAGACAAATTCTAATAAATGAATGTTTCTCGTGTCTATCCCAGAAATGTGGAAATCAAGCCGTTGCATCAAAGTTCTTGCAAGAACTTGGTGAAATAAAAGAGATAAGTTTTCTAAGTAATAAATCTGAAGGATTCTCCGAATATATGAAAATAAACGAATTAAATGTTAAAGCTGCTAAAAAAGGTTGGAAAGATCTTACGAAACTTGAACAGCTTAAGTTTCGTAAGATTAAAAAAGTAAGGGTATATACAGGTACACATGATAACTTGAGCCAATATCAATCTCTCAAGAGAATTGGTGCTGCTATAATTAAAGTGATAGACGTTAAAGATCTCCCTGAAAGTCGTGAAAAATTTCAGGAAGCTGTGGAATCTTTCCCTGAATATAAAAGGGGGGTTGAAGGTCATCCAATTGTTCATGCGTTAGGAGGATTTGCAGCGTTTGGTAATCCTTCATCATTTCATAATCCCTTTGTAAGAGAAATGCGCCAGAAAATGAGAAATGCTGTAATTCCTCTATTTAAAACTGTTATAGAAAGTCTCTATAGAAAGAATGATACAAAGCTTGAAATGTTAGCGGACCGTATGATGTTTCGTCACAAAAGTCAGGCTCCATCAGCAGAAAGTTGGCATCGGGATGTTACACCTTCTGAATTTCTCAGTGAACATGACGAAGTATATGGTGGGTGGATAAACTTAGATCTTAAGCATGACCAGTATTTCTCTTACATACCAGGCTCTCATCTTGGACTTGATTTACGAGAACTAAGAGAAGGTTTTGCCAGCCTTTCACATGAAGCCATAAATTTAGTAAAACCTCACAAAGCTAAATTTAAGATTCCGCCAGGATATATGATAGTTTTTCCACAATATATTCTACATGAAGTTGTCTCTTCGAAAGCAAAGTATAATATGATGCGTTTATTTACCGGTTGGCGCACAACAACAAGCAATGATTATTTAATCCCGGTCACCCCACAACGTATGGAAGATCAGGGTATAATGCCTCTACCTTCAGGTCATGAACCACCTGTCTATTCTGCAAATCATATGTTGTTCTTTAAAAATAAACCTTTCAAGCCAATATCAGACATAGATTGGAAGGTCAGTACAATTCAATGGTCAGCTGAAACTTTTAAGGAAACAGGACCAACAGGAGTGGATGTCACAATCCAGCATAAACGCGCAGATGCGGTGTATAGGTTAATTCCTAGATGGATGAAATCACTAAAACATTACGAATTCCCGCTGTATAATGTATATGATCATAAAGAAATGGCTTTGTATCGCCCACAAAATATATAATTGATTTTTTTTGATTTAATATGAGTTAATAAATCAAAACATGAGTTACAGAACAACAGGTACATCCGCACTTTCAACAGTGCTGAATAATCAAAAAAATATTAGTATACTTGAAAAAATTGTATACGAACAAACAGATGACGAGGATATGTACAAAACAGTTATTTTTCAAGTAATATCTGATATTCAGGTGGGTGTATCATTGAAAGAAACATTTAGAATGGTTAAAGATGGTAATATAGGTTGGAAACATCACAGTTACACTGTGATGTCGAAACTCATTGATGAACAAAATGAGTTTATTGAGAATCCATTCGAAGTGGAGGAGGGTGTTCATGAATGTAGAGGATGTGGTAGTAAAAGAGTCTTTTCGTATAGTAAACAGGTAAGAAGTAGTGATGAAGGAACGAGTGTGTTTTGTGAATGCGTGGCTTGTCACATCAAATGGAAAGAAAGTGGATAAATATTATATTTTTTTGTATATCCGTGAGGATATACAAATCTACGTTAAATTACTTTTTCCGTAAAAACTTTACACGCTTATATACTTTAACAATCAAAAAAGCAACAATAAAGAGCAAGAAAGTGTATAACAAAGACTTCCAAAACCAAGATGTGCTTATCGCAACTTCGCAATTTTTACCCTTAAACCCAGAGTTGCAAGAACATATATTGTTGCTACCAGAACAAGAGCCGTTACCAGAACAAGAACAAGATGTTTTTGGGCTTTCGGAATTATAATTTGTTTTCGCATCTAATTTTGGTTTTTGTTCAATAACAGAATTTCTATCAGTGATACAATTATCACGGCATTCGTTACTATTACACAATTCATGACATAATTTAAGAGCCTGGTCAGGTAAATTTGTCTCTAGTAAACTAGGAAAGTAATGGGGTATACTGTTCCAGGAAACAGCTGTACTAAATTGATTATTTCCGAAATTTAAAGGTTTTCCAGCTCGGTAAGGCAAATCTGCCATCTTTTTTGAAATACACTGACACCATTCAGGTATTTGTAAAGCTGATTTAGTTGCTGAAAATGCAGCTGAGGTTTCAACGTAACAATTATTAAGATCGTTGATATTAACACCTTCATCTTTGTATTTATTCCAGCATGCTTTGCATGGATCTATATTATATCTCATTTAGTTATTGGAGATATAATATAATTACAATTTTACCTTACAAATACATCATTTGCAACATAACATCCAGTTCTTTATTGGCAACTAGTTTATCAATAACAGGAGTGGTAATTACCAAAGGATAGGAAAGTTTCTTTTTCATCTTGAATGTTGTTGTAAATGGTATATTACCATTTTTATCCTGATGTGTTACAAGAAAATCTATTTTATTAATTATATCACCTATAGCCTTTTGTATTGTGCGAACACCCCTATCTTCTTGTTTACTAACTCTACGTATAAAGTACTCGCATAAGTCATCAGACATGGAAACTGATTCTTTACTTTTACAAATACTTTTTAGAGCTTTTGGAAGTATATAGTCCTGTATTATCTTAATCTTGTCATTTTTACTATAACCTTTGATTTCTATTGTCCACCATCTATCAGCAAGAGCACTGTCTGTTGGTATACTATTCATAGAACCGATATACCAAATATGTGAAAGATCTATGGTTATATCTCCTAAAAAGTTATCTCTAAACTCATGATTTTGTGACTGATCAACAAGATGAAGTAAGGCCGCTCTAATATCTGGATGAACAGCAGCCTTTTCAAGTTCATCCAAAAAAATTACCCCGTTCTTGTGACCCATTCGTCTTAGAGATTTTACAATTGCACCAGGTTGAGCTCCAATATATGTGTACTCATGACCCTTGAGGAAATCAGCCTTATCTACTCCACCAAATGATATTTGTTCAAAACCCCAATCCATTAATTTTGCAATCATTCGAGCAATGGCTGTTTTTCCTACTCCTGGAGGACCAACAAGACCTAAATTACTTCTCTTCATACCTGGATTAGTAAGTTTAGCACTAAGGAAAAGAAGAATTTGCTCCTTTGCTTTTTTCATTCCAAAGAGTTCTTCGTCTAACTTACGTGATGCTTCCATGATAAAACGAGTAATATCACTATGTTTTTTTCTTTTGTTATTCCTAGTAGAAACCTTAATCTCTTTAATGTTGTCATGTGGTATACTTGTCGCCCACTCTAACCAATGCTTAAGCTTACTGTATTCTTCACAACTACTTTCAAGATTCTGTAGATCCTCGTATCTTCTGTATATCGCAACCTTATTTGCTCGAGAAGTTTTAAGATTTAATATTTTATATTTGAGTGTTAATTGTGGATTATAATTAGTTAGACTTTTCTCTTCTTCAGCCATACGTTTGTGTTCTTTATCTGTAAACTTAATATGTTGTTTGTACCCAACCTTGTACTCTTTGAACATTGTGTTGTATCTGTTACGAGCCTCCAACCATTCCATCGTATTTGGTTGGGACGATTTATATATCTCATAAAATTGACAGAGTTTTGCCCTGTCTTCTAGTCTCAAAGGGGTTTTTAACAAAACCTTGACATTCGGTTCTGTTTTTTCCAATTCTTCCTGTACAGTTTGTAATGATTTGTGAAGTTCAGGATCACTTTTCTTAAGATTTTCCAACTCCTCGTCAAAATCTATATAATCTTCTTCTTCAAAATCTATATAATCTTCTTCACTTGATTCAATTTCTTCAATCGGTAGCTCATCAAGCTCACCATTTCTTACTTTCAACTCTTCAAGAGGATCCGGAACTGATTTAGGTGAATCACCTGTCCTTTTTCTCTTATTATCGTTAATATTATCATCGAGTAATGTACTCGGTCTTTTTCGAAGATTATGACTCATTCCTTTACTATTTGTACAAGTTTTTTTTAAGCTATATTCCTACTTTTGTAAAACTGAACTGACTGTTCATCAGTGATATTATCGAATAATAACCTTACAGTTCCGACCATTTCTATTTTTTCACGTTCTTGATATTTCTTTCTCTGTAAAGAATCATCACCTGTTAAATTAAAACTATCTTTTGTTGTCACGCTATAAGTGCAATTATTCATGAACAATGTTCGTAATTTATTACAAAATCTTCTAGGTTGAGACAATAGAATTATATTTTGTGCTAATTGCTCACAGTCCTCCATTGCAAAACCAGAAGTAGAAGAGTAATCAGCTCGATATACATTATCATTAAATAGATGATAATACAAATCTCGAAACATACTTATCATATAAGGTAACAAACTAGATTCTATATCAGATGAAAAATCCTCTAACCGACAATTCATATCCCATTTTCGATAACCATTGTTTACTGATCTGAGTGTGTAGAAACTATAAGGATCATCAGACGATGATTTAGGTAGATCTATATAAATAACATTAAAGAAATTATAAGGATTAATTATACACCATTTTATCAATTTCTCAATTGGAAATACAGCAACACAATAATTTGCTAACCCTGAAATATTTGAATATGGTGTAAATTCTTTTGGGAAATTTATCCCATATTTGAAAACTTTCTTTAGTGTATCTCTACATTCAGCATCCAATTGTGTAGTTGTAAATCCAGGATATCTTAAAAACCTATTATCTATGGGTGTTAGAGATTTTAATACGGAAGTTTTTATTTTTCTTTCACTTTGCTGTTTAATTGTAAAAATATTTGTTAATTCGATAACATGATATTCTAATACCTCCTTATATTCTTCAATCGACAAAGTACATAATAATTTAGATCTGAGTTGTTTCAGTTTACTCAGATGTTTGGCATATGTACGGCTAGTTAAAAGTTGTTTAAGTATCTCTTTACAACTTTCTTTAATACCATTGACCGTATTACCATCAAGATGTGTAAATGTCTCTTTCATTTTATCAACAGTGTCTATGACAGAAGTAACTTCCTCTTTGTTAGGTTCAGGTTTCACAGTAATTTTCTTTACTCGCCTATAGTTAGATGAAGATTTCTCAATTTTTACCAGATCCGTTTCATCTTCTGTGACACTTACAATATTATTATTTGTATTTTCATGCAGATAGAGTGTTGAATCAGTAGATAGGTTAAAAATATGAAGATCGTTATCTTTAGAAGAAATTAATGTACTCAGATCAATGTTAGTAACTGAAGATAAAAGAGCCCATAAAACTTTAACACGTGTTTTTTCTTTCTCTAATTCTTGTGCTAAATGTTCTACTACAGGAGTTTCTACTACAGGAGTTTCTACTACAGGAGTTTCTACTACAGGAGTTTCTACTACAGGAGTTTCTACTACAGGAGTTTCTACTACAGGAGTTTCTACTACAGGAGTTTCTACTACAGGAGTTTCTACTACAGGAGTTTCTACTACAGGAGTTTCTACTATTGGTATATCTTCAGTACATATCTTCAAATGATTATCTATAGTCTTCAATCCACGAGTTTGATACTGGCAAATTTGACATGTAAATAATATATTTTTATATTTTTGGCACAATCTTGTTTTCTTCTGATGCTGTAAAAGGCAATTAGCGTCTTTGAAAGAAGAATTACAATCACTACACCAAGTTTTTGTAGCAGTAGTCATTTTTATACTTTTATTGGATTTCTTTGAATCACTTCATTTTTAATTTTTAATAGATATAGATATTTAAAATCATATAGTCGATGACTAAACAATATGTCAACAGTAGATACATCTCTAGTTACATTCAAAGCTATCTCCAATTTCTGTATATCTTTAGAAGAAGTGTTTGGTAAACAACAGAGATCATTAAAACTTTATGTCAGGTTAATAACGAAGACTACTCTTTCTCATGAGAAAGCAATTAAAAAGCATATATCAGCATTTAGTAATTTTTGTTTAGCTAACAGGGACGCTTTAGAAGTTAAAGAAGCTTCAAAGTTAATAATGGATAAGATTTCATACTCTGAAAGAGTGTTCATAGATATTAAGAATATTTTCTCAGTTGCAGATAAGGAAACATCGTCAGTTATATGGAAACATCTTCTAATTATATCAGCACTTGTAGACCCAACTGGTAAAGCTAGACAAATTCTTAAAGATAGTTCCAAGAAAGGCTGTGAATCTGCTACAGAGGCCAATTTCCTGCATGATATTATCGGAAAAGTTGAAAAACATGTAGACCCAGATGCAAATCCAATGGACGCCGTTGCATCAATTATGAAGTCAGGCGTCTTTGCCGAACTTGTAGGTGGTATGGGTGACGGATTACAAGATGGGTCTTTAGATTTGGGAAAATTAATGGGGACAGTCCAGTCAATGGTAACAAGTCTCGGGGGTGAAGGTGAAGGTGAGGGTGGAGGTGAAGGCATGGATCTTATGAGTTCAATGATGGGAAGTCTAAGTACAGGATCATCAGAAGGGGGGGCTCCACCAGATCTCAGTGGGTTAATGAGTATGATGGGGGGTATTGGTGGACAAGAAGGGGGAGGAGCACCAGACTTAAGTGGTTTGATGAACATGATGGGACCAATGATCGGAGCTTTATCACAACAACAAGGAATTGGAGGGGAATCTTCAAAAGAGTAATATAGATTGCAAAAATACACCAAGTAATTCTTTTAAAAAGAATTACTTTAAATATTATTACTTATAAAATAATGACATTAACAGTTACTATAGGAAAAAATGATCAAACATACTATTACAATAATGGAAAAAGATTAACAAATTCGGAAGGGGAGAAACTGCTAGCTAAATCTAAATCTAAACCTAAACTGGATAAAGTATTCTTTACACTTGAATCATATCGATTAAAAGAATTAACAAGTCAGATATCTCTGATGGAAAAGAGGTTAAATAATGGAGAGCCAGAAACATACGAAGAATATAAAAAACAGAATAGACAACGTATGAAAGATAATTTGAAAAAAATTACTAGGATGGAAAAGATATATAAAAAGAGTAGCAAAATACTTAGTAAACTGAAAAATGGTAAATTGGAAAAAGAGTTTAGTATACTTGAAACTCACCGTTTGGATGAATTAATTAGTGAAAAAGAATTAATTAAGAGTCTACTAGCAAAAGGAGAACCGGATACATTTTCCAAGTATCAGAAACAGATTATTAGTCGTATGAAAGATAATCTGAAACGAATAAAGAAAACCGAAAAAATATATGAAAAGAGTTACAAAATACATAACAAACTAAAAGGTAAATTAGAACAAGAATTTCATATACTCGAAAAATATCGCTTGAAAGAATTATTAAACCAGAAATCTCGTATAGAAAAGAGGTTAAGTAAAGGAGAACCGGATACATTTTCCAAGTATCAGAAACAGATTATTAGTCGTATGAAAGATAATCTGAAACGAATAAAGAAAACCGAAAAAATATACGAACAAGTTCTTGATAACTCTAACTCTAGTACTAGTAAATGTGATAATGTAGTTTGCGGGGACAATAAAATATGTAATCCTTTATCAGGTAGATGCGTTCTGATGTCTGGAAAGATTGGGAAAAAAATATTGGGTATGGATTGTTCTGTCGGGTCTAGTACTCTTACCGGATCTCGTAAGTCTGTTGGTAGTAAATGTGAGAATGTAATATGTGAGAATCATAAAATATGCAACCCTTCATCCGGTAAATGCGTTCTGATGTCTGGAAAGATTGGGAAGAAAATATTGAACGTCGATGACTCTATTAATCTAGTACCAAAAAGTGGTAAAACAACTTCTTGTAAAAAAAAGAAATACAAAGAATGCAAACCTCATCAATACAGAGATCCCGTAACAAACAGGTGTAAAAATAAGGAAGATTATATTCGTGATAGAGAGAATACAGGAACATATAAAGATTGCCCGGATCATCAATACAGAGATCTGGTAACAAACAGGTGTAAAAATAAGGAAGGGTTTAAACGCGATCGCAGTCCAAAAACTAAACCTCGACGAAAGTACTCGAAAAAATCTAGAATAGAAATTTCTTCAGATGATGACAGAGATTGTATAAATCGTTCTAATATAAAATTAAGACCACATCAAGGTAAAGTAGTAAAGTATATGAAAACACATGATAGTATTCTAGTAGTGCATGGTACAGGTACAGGTAAGACTTTATCAGCTGTTACAATATCACAGTGTTATCTAGATGAATATCCACGACGTAAAGTTGTATTTGTTGGTCCAACTTCATTGATTAGCAATTTCAAGAAAGAGTTGAAAAAATATGGTGTCTCGTCAGATACAATACTCAAAAAATATAAATTTTACTCTTTCGATACATTTCTAAATATAACAAAGAGAAGACCAATGAACAACGTAAGTATAAAAGATAGAAAAAATATTGAATGGCCAATGAATCCAATACCATTAAATAATAAATTACTGATAGTCGACGAAGCACATAACATGAGAAATTCTCACGGTTCAAAATCAAGAGCTATTGTAAAAGCGTCGTTTAATGCTGATAAAACAGTCCTTCTTACAGCTACCCCGTTTGTAAATAATATCAGAGATTTTATCCCTCTTATTAATATGTTACATGGTAGTTATGTAGTTGGTACGTATAGAGAATATCAACAAAATGTTAATATCCCGGATTATTTAACAAAAGAGTTAACTATTGATAATTTATACAGTTTTAGTAATTTATTACGTGATAAAATAGATGTTGTAAATACCAGAGATCCGGAAAATTTCCCAAAACGTAATGATATCGTTCTTGAGATACCAATGACAAATTCTTATTACAACAGATATGTAAAATTAATGCAAGAAGAAAAATTTAATATACCTTTAATCGGTGAATCTTTTGGTTTTAAAGACCCTAGTAAATTTTATCATGGGTATAGAAGAGCGTGTCAAATAGCTGGACCTTCATATTATAGTAAAAAGATAGAGGCTGCTCTTCCTATTCTTATGTCCGGTAAATCTATTGTATACTCTAATTGGAGACAATTTGGTGTTGAACCCATCACAGATGCATTAAAAGGAGCCAACGTAAGCTTTAGAACATTTACTGGGAGTACTCCTGTTAGTGAAAGACAAGGAATAGTTAACGATTTTAATAAAGGAGACTTTGATGTTCTCGTAGTAACAAAAGCAGGAGGAGAAGGATTAGATCTTGTTGGTGTAAAAAGCGTTGTAATTTTAGACCCTACTTGGAACGACGCGGGTCTACAGCAGGTAATAGGTAGAGCTATTAGATACAAATCGCATGAGTCTCTACCAATAGAAGAAAGAGTCGTAAATGTATATATGCTTGTTCTTGTTGCACCCGAGAGTATTAAAAAACCTTACTCTACTGGTGATCAAATATTGTATCATATAATTGGAGAAAAACTAAAGTCTGAAGAAGTCCTTATGGATATTCTACAAACAGAATCAATTTAGTGTAATTCCATTCAATCTCTATTCCTGGTTAGGAATAGAGCTTTTAGTCTAATTAAATATCATCAATATTAATTTCAACCTTATCATCTTCAAAATCAAAGCATGAATCTTCTTCTGTCTTACTTTCTTCTCCAGTACCGATACCACCGAAGAAAGATGGAATTTCATTGTACTCAAGAAGTAATCTAGCCTCGTCGGCATCATATTTGTAACATACATCAAGCTTTTCTGTTTGATACTCTCTGTAACTTATCAAGATTATATCTCCAATTTTCATCCAACATCTTTTACGAAAACGCCCTGGAATAATCGCCATTTTTTTTGTTGAATCTGGAAGTACTACAATTACTCGACGATCTCCTAAGGATTTTTCGATTTTAGCATACTCTTGCATATCATCCTTAAATTCAAGAGATCTTTTCTGGACATCTTTTTTATTCTTAGAATTTTTAGATCTTTTTGTTTTCTTTGCCATTTTACTTTATTTATAATCAATGAAAATGAAACTAAATTTCATTTTCAAAAAAAACAAACGATTTATTAGTTATAAATTTTTCTCTTCTAACCATTTCTCACAATCCATTGCTGCTTTACATCCTTCTCCAGAAGCAGTAACAGCTTGTTTGTATCTACGACTACTAACACATACATCCCCACATGCAAATATACCTGGAACTGAACTCATAGTATTCTTCGAATGAACTATATAACCTTCGTCGTCTAATTCTAGAACACCTTTTAAAAATTTAGTTGAAGGATCATGTCCTATAGCAATAAATGCACCACCACAATTAATTGTCTCATCGTTATCAAGTAAAGCTCCAGTAAGAACACTGTCTTTAGTAATCCATTCTTTTACAGAGACATTTGTCTTCCAAATAATATTTGGATTATTTCTTGCACGATCTAACATGATCTTACTGGCCTTGAAAACATCTCTTCTATGTACAATTGTGACCTTACTAGCATACCTAGTTAGAAATATTGCTTCCTCCATTGCCGAATCTCCACCCCCTATTACTAATAATTCTTCTCCCTTGAAGAATGCACCATCGCATGTCGCGCATGTACTAACACCATTAGATCTAAGTATTTTCTCCCCTTTCGCACCTAGCCATCTAGCTTCAGCTCCTGTGGCAATTATTACGGAATTAGAATAGAATGTTTTATCAGAACATAGAATCTCAAACGGTGTTGTTTCCGTGTTAATTGACTTTACATAATCACATAATATTTTTGTACCAAATCTTTTTGCTTGCTCTTCCAAATCATTCATTAATTCTGGTCCAAGTATACCTGATGGATAACCAGGAAAATTCTCAACGTCTGTTGTTGTTACTAGCTGTCCACCATTTGAAGGTCCTGTAATCATTATTGGGTTTAACATTGCTCGAGATGCATAAATAGCTGCTGTATAACCTGCCGGTCCACTACCGATAATTATAACTTTATGTGTTACTTTACGAGTTGTCATTTTCTTAAAAATATACATGTCCTTATAATTGTTTTTTTTAATATAGGTATTTGAATAAATGAGTGATTATTATGACGATGAATATGGTGGTGGTGAATATGGCGAAGGACTTTTTGACGGTGATCAGGGGTCAGAGAACGAATGGGAACAGGATTTACAAGCGTATGAAGATAATTTTAATGACGGCGCAAGAGCTGGAGAAGAATACACCGGGTGCTGGGAAACTGGCAAAGGAGGTGAAAAATTAAAGATACAAACCCCATTAGGTAGATTTTGTATAAAAGTTGATGCGGTATCACGTAATATAGAAAGTGAATGTAATTTACTTAATCAAGCAGATATTACAATGTTACAATCTTTTAGTCAAAAAGTACCAAGAGTCAGATACAAGAACCCAACAGCTTTTGTACTGGGGTACATTGCTACAAAAAGAGGGGCTAGTAAAATAGATATCCAAACTTTAGAAACTGTATATAATTGTTACAAAAAAACAGTTTCTGTAGATAAAGATGAATCTGTTAAAAAATCAGATGTAATCAGATATGCTCGTCTATGGAATATACTAACAAAACAATAATTAAATTATACGCTTTCGCGTATAATTTATATGATATCAGTAATCATAATCAGTTGATTGACAATCACATGATTGTTGACCGTATAGTCTGAAAGCTGTTGATTCTAAATTATCTAAAATTCTTGCAGTCTCTTCAGCTGTAGTAATTGCACATTTTATAATATGTTTCGAAATGTTTGGGTATTTAGAGTAGTAATCCGGTGTCTGATCGGACGAAGATGTCATTAATCTCATAATATCACATATCATTTCAGAGATAAGATCCGGTAGAATTTCACCAAACTTCTTTTCAGTTTTTTTTATTGCTTTAGGTAAAGCACGTTTAAGTGCATTTTTTTCCATATGTTTTGAAGTGTTTTTTACTATCATTTCTTGTATCATTGGTGGCGCATCCTCTATATTTTGTGCTATAGTTTTATAACAGAGTTTTGTAAGTGAAGTCATTTGTATTGATATTAGACTACAAATATCTTGATAAAAATCTATTTTATTTTAAAACTTAAAGACGGGTTAATAGTCAAATAAATTATGACCAATATTAAGTGGATATCTACCAGATATAAACTTCGCTTAAAAGTCAAACTAGACTGGAATAAGTACAAAAATGGTAGTTTAACACTTCCACCAAAAGATGCTGGGGTATGTAAAGATTGGAGGTTTGAAATAGCAACTGATGAAAAATCTGCTGTGTTTTTAGGTACATGGGAGAGAAGAATGCTTAAACCAGGATTTAATATGAATAAAATAAATGAAGATATTCAACCTTATACACTATCACTATCATAAATATTATCAGTTGATAATATTTAATTCCTTAATTCCTTAAGATATTTAAGCCAATTGTCTGACATTTTACTCTTTTTTGTCGAAACAATACGATTACCACTTAATGTATCAAGATTGTATAGTTCGCATTCTATGATAACTTTATTTTTACTAAATTTGATACCTTCAATTTCATATATCTTTCCATCACTGTATTTAATATCGTCAGAAGTAATAACCTTAAATATAATAGCCATAAAAATAACAGACAATAAATATCTGGATTTTTTCAAAGTGAGAGAGTATTTGTTCTTCATTCTTATTACAAAAAGCTCTACTAATAACTCTTTTATATTTTTTTTCCTAATACTTGACCAGTTATCACGTGAATAACTCATTTCGTTCTCAAGATTTTCAAAATCTTTTTTATGTTGATTTTTTTCCTGTGGCGAAAATAACCCTAATTTATCAGTAAGTAATTTGTATACGTCATTATGAATTTGCAATGATTTCTTACGCTCTATCTTGTAACTGAAATCTTTCTTGCGATAACTACAACATAAAAAGTCTTTGGAAATATATGTACCATATGGAGTTTTACCATACGCTAAATCCTCAAAAATATTTTCCCAAAAGGAATTTTTCGCATGAGGACAACACTCAAGGAAGATTGGATAGATAATTTCTTTTTTTATAGGCATATCCCTCTTATTTTATTAAAAGCAAATCTTTAAGATGACCAAAAAAAATGTGTAAAAAAGGAAAGTTTAATTATATATTCATTAAAATAAATAATGTCTTTGTTTTCATCTTTAAGTAATTTTGGAAGAATAGACGCTCTTTTATCCGCTATATTTTCTACAGTTATCGCATGTTTTATGATATATTTTGGTATAAAAATAATCAATCACAAAGCTCATCTCAAACCAGTCAGTGGAATAATAACAAAATCTTCGTACGATTGTAATAGACAAATAGATGATAAAAATACAACAACTTGTGAGTTCAATGTTAGTTACGAACTGGATGATAAAACATACACGAAAACATTTTCCTCAACTTCTAGATTTTCCACGAATGAATCAGTGACTGTTTGGTACGACCCATCCCATCATAATCAAGCAGAATTTGACCCAACACCAAAATCTATTGGATGGGTACTTATTGGGATAGCGGCTTTTCTAATTATCGTTTCGTGGTTTTGGGTCTTTGTAACTAGACGTTTTAAAATTATAGCTACCGCTTATGGAGTCGCTGATGTGGTAAATATGATTCGCTAAATTTTGTCTCATTTAAATTTTCTCATACACCTATCTATCATCAGTTGACCTACTCTTTCAAATGAACTATAAGGTATATCGACTATGTTATCAACTATAACAAAAGAAATTGGGGTAGATTTCTCAACTATAACAAAAGAACTAGAATTATCTATCCTATAGGGGGTATAAGGAATTCCGGATTTACGCAAAATTTCTAATAATGCCATTTATATTTGTTTTTTCTATATCTAAACCAATATAGAAAAAAAACCTGTTTAAAAGAATTGAGATTTGGTATAAAGTATGAATACTACAAACCAGACATATAAGATTGCCAAACAGCGTCAGTTAATTGACTTGAACGGAGATATGACAAATTTTGATCTAACCTTTACAGCAACTTCTAAAGATGGTAAAACTTTCAACGTTATAGTTGTTGACCAAGAAACATTAGATTCTAATTTAGTATCGGAAATGAAATACAAGACAGCAACAGGTAGTATTTCTGGAAATATAGTAGCTGATAAAAACGTACATCAGAGTTACTATCTGTGTTTAAAAGCCGATCCTCCATGTGATGTTGACATTAAGATTGTAAAAAAAGCTATACCTCCAAGTAAAAAAGTTATGTTAAAACCTCCACCCCCTCCTCCACCAATGCCAGAACAAAACAAATCATTTTTTACTCTTAAGAATACTGTATTAACTATTCTTGCAGTAGTCTGTATAATTTTTATTTTATACAATGTAAGAAATTATTTTAAAACCAGTGACGTTGTGAGTGAAGTCAACGATAAAAATGTACCGAGTTTAGGTGTTGTGAGTGGAGATGGAGGAGATAATAGTATCACTGATGATGTTATGAGCGAAGGAGGGGGTATGTCACCAGGTATGAATGGTTTATTACACAAACTAAAAAATATGTCAATGACTCACTAACTTAAAAGATATAATATTTCAATAAAAAAGATGACAACTAATTTAATACAACAGAGCCTCAATGCATTAGGTGATAACCTCAATTCTAGCTTTAGTGGTCAGATAAGCGATTTTCTACAATTACAGGGTATAAACACGAATCAAATATTGAAACCGTTGGTTGATATATCTGAAACCGATGAAATACTTCTTATTCAGATGATTATAGCGGGGGTTGATCATGATTCAATTGATGTGTCTTTCTTCAATAACAGTATCAATATTCAAGGAGAAAGAAAACCACATGTATTAATTGGTTCTACTAAACTTACAAGAGAAATTAATTATGGTAAATTTGAGAGAAAGATTATTATTCCAGTGAGTGTAACTAAGAAAGATAGTGTTACAGTTGATGTTAAGAACGGGGTTTTAACAATTCTTATCGACAAAACTAAAGAATCATTAAATAAATTTTCATTAAAATTAAATGAGAGTGTATAATTTTTTTATATTTCTTGTGAAATATAAAATGACGAGTTCTGGACCTTATTCAGAGGCTATGAACTTTACTCAAATGTTTGACATGAATGACATTCGTGGTCAATTACCTGAAATTAAATATCGTAAAAATTCTATAACAGATATAATTAATACTCATCCAGATTTCTCAAAATTTAAGTATATACTTATTCTTGCTAAATTAGAAGGTATATATGACGATATTCAGGCAAACTTTACTGTCTTTGTTCCTTCAGATCGTTCTATCCGTCATATTAACGATAATATATTTCTAAATATGGATCTTTTAACTGCCAGAAATATTATCAAAAGTAGCACTCTTAAAAGGAAGATTACAACTTCTATTTTGGAAGACAGCCTTTCATCTTGGATCCATACTCAAGAACCAACTAATAGACTACTTGTTACTAATAAGAACGGGAGAACTTTTTTAAATAATACAATCAATGTAATACATAAAAATATGCAGGCAACTAATGGTATTATACATGTAATCGATGACTTAATTATTGTATAATATTTTTTGTGTTATAATGGAATTCCATTATAACAAATAATTAGATACGTCTAATACTAAAATACGCTGATATTTGAGCGAGAGGATTAGGTTGACTTGGTGAGAAAAACTCAGGAAGAACAGTCTTAAAAATCTCACCATTCTGTAAACGAACTGAAAATTGTAGATTGTCATTAGGTTTAAACTTTATTGTCTGAGTTGCACCATCACCATCAATCTTAATAAAACTAGAGTTTACTGGATTTGGAACATCGTCAATAGCTGCACGAAATAACATGTTAGTTGAATGTGGGTTATTAGAATATATAATATTTTTCAAACCACCACCGCTTGAACTAATATTTTTCAACTCTACGTAAACATATGGATAATACGAAACCTGACCACCTGCTCCAACAGCTAGCTCCGCGTTCGGAAGAACTAAGTTAAGTAGTTCAATCTCGTAACAAACCATCTGTTGTTGGGAAACAAGACTTCCACTGTACACAAAAGGATTGAGATTGTCATATGAAAAAAATAGTATATTAGCTGACTGGTTAAATAATGTATATGAAAAATTTGAACTTACGATACCAGATGTAATTGTAAAAGTTGTAACAGGTGCTGTAAAAGCTGTTGCTACAGTTGCGGTTCTTGATATAATATTACCTGTGATATCTTTTGCAACAACATAAGTTGATATAATCCTTGTTTCGTTAAGAAAAGTGTCAGTGATATATAGACCGTTATAAAAACCGTCAATGTCAGAAGCAAATGATGTAAATAGAATTGTAGTAGTAGAAAGAGGTGCTAGAGCGCTATCTCTATAATCAGTATATTTAATTATTCTTCTGGACTCTTGTGGTATTATTATTTGATAAACATTACCAGCATTTGGAGCAGCGGAAAATCCTGGGTAGACAGTTACTAATTTTGTTCCACCATCATAATTTGTAATAGTCTGGAATTGTCCTGCTGCTGGACCATTATATAGACGAATTACACCACCTGTATAAAAATCATTTATAATTGAAGAAGTAAGATCTAAATTAAATTGTGTTATGCTTCCTGCTGCTGATATCGCATCTGTTGCTGGTGTTTTAAATTGCTCAACTTCCAGGAAGGAACCAACAAAATTAGTAGGTTGAACTGACGGGTTTAAATTAAAACTATTTTTTGTATTTGGTTGTGCAGGTAATAATGTTACAACTGATAAGTCCAAAGGAGAATGAAAGGATACAGGTTTTGGACGCAATGAATAAGTATCAGCCGTTGTCCATAATCCAGACAACGGCCCACTATTATTACTTGACAGTCCAGATGTATCTAGTTTAATTAAATGAGTGAATGACTGATAATCAATTGCTGGTCTGTATTCATTTCGTGTCTGATTGTAAATTACTGTGTTTACATATGCATTTGGGGCGAGTTTACCACTTGGAATAAACATCCAAGGATCTGTTAAAGATGTAATATCGGTTGGGTTTAATATTTCAACAGAATCACCTGAAGCAACCACAAATGTTCCCGAAATTACAATTCTCATTGAATCGGCGGTAGAACTCGTCCCCATATAAATTGAACTAACAATTCTAGCTTTCTGTATAGGTGCGGCAATAGTTCTTATTACTGCAGCGGTGTAGTAATCTTTTGCAATCTGCATATGCCCAGGTGAGGATTTTAGGAAAATAACAGTGTTTGTTGATGAACCACCCAATGGTGTAGCACCATTCACTATTAATGAAGACGAAAGACCAATACGGTCGCTCCCCCCTTGTGTATTGAAAGAATCCGGTACCCAAACAGTCTCAGGGGTAGATGTTGAAACTGGGTCAACAGCGTCTACACTACCTTTACGTCCGGAAATTGATATTGGAACCATGAAATTTGCTGCTGATGGATGTTCAGTTCTATTACGAAATTGAGAGTCAATTTCAATATATCTAGAGTTTGACATTTATTAGACAAAAATATAATTTTAGATGCTAATTATAAATGTCTTATTCAATTCGAGGTAATACTTGTAATTGTTCATCATCAGCTATAACTAGTAATGCAAAATATATATCACCTCTTAGCAGAGTTTATCACGATAAAGTAACCGATATGTGGTTATACCCTAGACGGACAGGTTTTAATTACCCATATCAGCACACTTTTGGACCTAATATTCTTAAATCTTGGAAAGTGGAAAGTGATAAAAAATCACCGGAGAGAAAAATTTTATTTGAGAGTAAAAAAGGAAAAACACTTTCTACTTCTTCCAATGTTGGTTCTGTTACAAACAAATGTCCAACTTGTTAATTATTTTCTACCAGAATAATAAATGAAAAATACAATTAGGTATATCTTTCTTACAATAATAGTTATACTATTGATATTAGCACTGGTAACTGACAAATGGCAGACTCTGAGCCTAAAGAATAACAATATACATACGGACATTGGTCTTTGGAAAACTTGTTCGGTTCTTGAAAACGAAGAAACAACATGTCATACTACAAAATTAAGTGATGATCGTACATGGGAATTATATGGTATTAGGATTATTGCAATAACAGGTATTATTTTGGTGATTCTTTCATGTATTCTAGTTAATAAAGATTTTAATATTCTTATCAAATCTTTATCCATACTGTCAGTGTGTACAGTTCCATTTTTATATTCTGTCTACATGGAAAACTATTTCTCCCAAGAATTTGACGAATTAATGTTATCTAAATACAATTATTCTTACTATTTACAATCTTGTGGTGCGTTGATGTTAATAATTACGAACTTATTTTTGTGTTAAACTTATACTTATTAGTATAAGTTAATTTGTTTCGTGATAGTATTTACTTCTCAAAGAACATAAAAGTTTTCCCAATGTATTTTGTCCTGTTTCATTTCCTTTTTCTCTTTGAATAATTGAAGATAAACCTGTACTGAGAAGGTTATCTTTCAGATACGAATGTTGGTCAAACTTCATTACAAGTATGTTAAATAGTATATCGTTTCGTACATGTTCCCAGTCTTTACGAACATTTGCTAAACTTCCCAAGTATTTGGAATGAAGAGGAGATTTAGATCGTATCTGTGATTTGACATATTTTTTGTTATATGGGTCCTTATAAGCTTGAAAAGCAGCTTCTGATGTTGGAAAAATTCCAAAACCGGGAATTGAAACTGCGTGGTATGAAAAATTAGAAAAACCTGCGGTTCTACCATGTTTGTATGCTTTAAAGAAAAATATAGGTTTATATAACATATGTACAAAATTTTTCTGATAACAAGACTGAGGAGATCCCATTTTTCTCCATTTTTCCCTCATTGATTTTCTATTATTGTGATAAACTGATGTAAGTTCCAATGACTGGTACGAGTTCATACCGAAAATAGTGCTTAAGAGTGACGCTACAACAATACCTGAGCGACCATGACCACCTTTGCAATGTATATATATAAGATGATTATCTTCCATTTCATGTATAATTTCTGATAGTGTTATTATAAACATTGAGAATTCACGACTATCTTCTGGAACCTGATGATCCTTAATCGGAAAAGAAATATAATTATATTTTGTCTTGTATGGTGTAATACGCCTTTCATGACTATATGTTAGGTTTACAAAATACCTAACTCCATTTTGTTCCAGTTCTTCTACCGCTTCCTGAGTTGGAAAGCTACCGAACATTGCCCTATTTTTAATAAAGTAAGATGAACGTTCCATTTGATAAATTGTTAATAAATCTATAGATAAATCATTTTTAATAAAATGGAAAAATCACACCACCTACAAAAAATTAATTCAGAATGCTTGGGGGAAATAGTAAAGAACGAACATATGGCGTTAGAAGATATTTTATCTAGTTTGCAAATTGAATTATTAAATAATAATTCAGACATTAGAAACCGATTGAAAAAAATTAAATTATATTCAACTTTAGGTTTGTTACTACTAGAAGAAGATGAGGAAAAAAAATCTCTAGTTACAGGTGAAAAGATTATTAACGATAACTGTTTTTATAGGGATTTGATATTACTGATGAATAGTAGAGCTTTCAAGACTTTCAGAACAAATCACATGACAAAGGATATTCAAGCATCTCTTATATATTTTGAATTATACGAGATGTTAGATATTTTTTATACTAAAAAAACAGGTGTTTCTATACCAGACGATATAGGTATAGAACTGTTAAAAACTATAATGGGGAAAAAAGAATATAGAGGCCCTCTTGTTAGAGTATTTAGGAAATACATTGATAAGGGGGGAGGAAACAGAGACAAACTCTATAATAAATTATCAGAAATAATGTTTACACCTACCAAAACAATAGCTCTGAATAACATGTAAATCGTGTTCGATATATTTTTTTGTAAATTATATATTAAAATATATAATTTATGTTCATGAGCTTTTTTCATTTTGAACTTCTGTTGTGTTCATAATCAACGCAAATATTGACCAAGCGATTAGAGGAGTGATTAGTATTTTTGATATATTGTTACCTTGAGAAAATGAAGCTAATTCCGCAGCAATTACCAATAATAATATTAAACTGGCACCTTTTTTGGAATTACCACACTTATCACTATATACAATAATCCATAGTCCAAGTAATATACACGTGATACTATATATAACCATGCATAAATATTTACTGTCACAGTTTCTATTAGAAATTGCCCATGAAATTCCAAAAAGTAAAAATAATACTGGCCATACAAGACCAAATACCCATGATGGGGGTCTAAATAAAACATTTTTTCCTGCATTTTTCCCAATATTACATAAAAATTGGCTCCCATAACCTATAACAGATGGTAAAAATACTAATAGTATATCAAGTATTTTTATAGTCATTTATATAATGAAAAAAATAATATTTATACTTTTTTGACGATGTTACATTTATCACCCTCGCAAAACTTGCTACCAACAGGAACATTACCCTTTACATTGTCGAAATCTGGGATTGTATATGCGTTACGGCGAGTTTCATATTCTTCAACCGTAATAGGTTCATACGGAGCCTGTACGTACCCATGACCTGAATGTGGTAACATACTAACAGATTTGAGAACTGGGATAAACATCGCCAACATTTTCTCAACATCTGGTCCATCTTTCTCTTTGTCAAAGTAAATAGTTGCCGATACAGAATTATCAGAGTAACATCTTTGCATCATTGCTACCAAAGAGAATTGCTCCCAAGGACTAACTTCTTCGCATGGTCTTATATTACCATGATCAATAGTAAACTCAAACACGAGAGTGTTGTCTGAGTATGTATCGTCCTCATGTGGAATTCCAGCTTTAATTAAAGCTGAGACAAGAGGTGAATCTTTCCCAATTCTCATACGTCTAATGGCATATCTACTGACTGGATAATGAACTCCTGGAGTAACACCAGCAAGCAGAGAAATACTACCACTTGGTTTTACTGTAGTGACTCTAATAGAAGCTGGTACTCCCGCCTCTTCGGCAAGTCTAACATTTGTACTCTTAACAATATGATAACCTTTACGAAGAAACGTCGTCATTTTTGTATAGTTCATGTCACCCCAATCACTTGGAACTTCTCCACTGGCCCACTGAGCAATACCTGAGATACTAACACCAATTCTTCTATTTTTAGCAATCACAGCATTAGTTTCAGGTCGATGTGACGGAAGTAAAGACACTGTACTTGCATAGAACGTTGCATACTCTAACGCTTTGTAAAATGCTTTTACGTCGTTGCAACGAGGGGGGAAAGTTTCTGATAAATTACAGAATTCAAAGTTCTCTAGTGGAATTTCTCCACATGGATTCACTAAACTGGCTTTGTCATCAACAACCTTTCCATATCTTCCAAATTTTTGCACATTATATAAGTTAATCATACCAGGTTCGCCGTTATCTCTAATACGTGCAGATAGTTCTGGAATATGTGAGAAATTTTCATAATCCTGATCGGCTCTGAGAACAACAGAGTTATTACTCATCCACCCAATTTCTCCTCTCTCTGGATTTTTAGTATAATTCTTAAGATCAATGAATTCTTCATCATCGGCATAACCCAGGCTTATTTCTGCACTGCGTCGAACATTTCCAGCAACTACACAAGCTCCAATTGAGTTAAATATATCGGCAACCAATCTAGTATGACCATACGTTTTACTTACATTAATATCAACCTGTTTCCAAACACCCGCATCATCAGGCTGACTTACATTAACTGTTGTTTCCAGTTTTCCTTTACAAAAAGCATCTAAAAATCCTTCAATGCGTTCATGCATCTTTTTGAGCGGTCCATGGCCTGAAGCAGTTCCACCAAAACCTTTAATACTTGCACCAAGAGGTCTGATCTGACTATAATCAAAGATTGGAAACTTGTTTTTACCATACTTAGGACTGTTAATGTAAGAACACATTAATTGGATAAGACTTTCAACCCAGCCCTCTCTTGAATCGGGGATAATAAACACCTCTGAATCTTTCTTGTCTGGTTCAATAGCTGAACCTCTCCAATGCGTGGAAAATCCAACACCCACTCCATTCATTAAACAGTCCATTGTCCATTCAGCACTATGCACAATATCATTTGTTGTATCTGTGGCTGAGCAGTTATTTAATGATGTAGAACCTCTTTCGTATGTAAATTGAGTTCCCATCATCCAAAGACCTCTTCCAGGGGGGAGCCATTCCATTTTGAACATTGAAACCGCCATATCATGAGCAAATTGTTGCCACGTTTCATCACACCATTCCAACGAGTTTCTTGAACAATGCTCTTTTCTGATTGACATCACACCTTGTGTTACACGAATAACAACATCATGCCATGACTCATTGTCACGTGAATATGTTCTTCGAAAAACGACTCTTCCAAGTTCGTTAAATCCAAATTTAGGTGTCATTCCCTTAATTTCTTTAATAGTATCTTCTCTTAAAATAAAGCGTTCGATTACAGGTTTAATAACCTTAATAGTATGTTTTCTTTTTGTGGTAGACATTTTTATTTATTTGATTGTTCAGCTTTAGTTCATTTTATTTTTTTTCCAATGGTTAATAAAAAATGAACTACTCAACAATATCGAATCTCGGTTCGAATTTACAGTCTGAGGTCGATAACCCACTAACATATTGCATGAATAACAACATGGATCAGAGATTTTTACATGGAGGAAACGCCGATGTGTATGGTCAGCATAGTCGTCCTTGTCAACTTTTCATGTCTGAATACTGCGCAACTAAGTGGGACAGTTTCTGTGAAGCTGCATCATATAATACAAATACTTCTTTCCCTAATAATGCAGGTTCCTGTCTGGGAAATACAGATGTCTCGTGTAAGGATCTTACAGCGGGAGAAGTATTGATAAAGAATACTGCAGCTCGTAAATATCTAGTAAAAATGGTCGATATGAAGAAAACATACGAACCGTTTGACCCAAACGTTGCCAATTCACCTCTTATTAGTTATTGGATTCCAACAAATGGATGTTCAGATCAATCTACAGGAATTCCTATATATTCTGTTAATTCAAAAACTATTGACTCCGATCATGTTATGAACAAAATACTTTCCAAACCAATCATAGCTTTTGATATTCTTGTTAATATCTATAATACTATGAAAAGAACTGGTAAATTGAAAGATTTACGTGGGACAAAAATTGGGAATTTTTTCATATCCAATCCATATTTTAAATCAAAAGGTGGAATATAATTACCAGTCCGTTATAGAAACACTTCGAAAAGGATGTAAAAAATAATTATCATTTTTTCTCAACACTTAATAAATGAAAAATATATATTTCATTGGAAAATTATTATTATTCAGCTCCATTATTATTTCATCCATTATTATTTCATACTTTATATATATTAATACCAGAGGTGGGTATAAATGTAGTGAAGGAGAATGTGTATTTAGTAATTCATCCACCGAAACAAAAGAAACATGTAAGAAAACATGTAAAAAAGTAGAACTTGATTCTAAACAGGAACTTGATTCTAAACAGGAACTTGATTATAAACAGGAACTTGATTCTAAACAGGAACTTGATTCTGAGCCAAAGTTTTCATGTGGAAGACGTAATGGTAAAAATGTATGGGTAGAGATTGATCCTAATTCTTCTGATATAAATTATGCATGGACAATGAAACAAATATCAAGTCAGTCTAGTATTGGGTATAATGACCCAAAAAACGAAAATAATTTCGGTCAGTACCCGACTTATAATTGCGAACCTGATAATATAATTAGAATATATAACACACATCCAAGATATCAACATCTAAGATATCAACCAAGATATCAACCAAGATATCAACCAAGATATCAACCAAGATATCAACCAAGATATCAACCAAGATATCGTCATTATAAAAGACATACGCCAAGACATACACCAAGACATACACCAAGACATACACCAAGACATACACCAAGACATACACCAAGACATACACCAAGACATACACCAAGACCTGCACCAATGCCTGCACCTGCACCAATGCCTGCACCTGCACCAATGCCTGCACCTGCACCAATGCCTGCACCTGCACCAATGCCTGCACCTGCACCAATGCCT